>Ga0325404_1005429_pt1 | contig 13429 bp, 7 predicted proteins | sample PopdelMetagenome_18_FD_205664 | JGI IMG/M metagenome (GOLD analysis project Ga0325404, IMG submission 205664) | Populus deltoides microbial communities from Bellville, Georgia, United States - Xylem-Control-R1 | ecosystem: Host-associated > Plants > Phyllosphere > Stem > Wood/Secondary xylem... | reverse complement strand
AAGGATGAGCTGAAATTATCCAGGCAGGGGTATGTGAACAGTAGAATGTCTGGATTCATATGCTCTCGTACACATCTCAAATTCTGCGTCATTTTCATATGCAGAACTCTACACGTCGCTTTTGTTTATCAGTGACCTTGCGTTTTATAAAAATCGAGAATTCCAAGATGATATATATGTGTAGCTAAATCAATGTGATAAATCAACTAAAAGGATTCTTCAGCATCATTTTATCAATTATATTCTGAGCATCATGCTTTGTCGAAAGCACATCACTTTGTTCTACAACATGGATAGAATAGGTTCCTATAGCCATATAGGTAAGGTTATAACGGTGATAGAAGATAGAAAATGGGGTTAGTGGCCGGATTTAATAAGCTTAAGCATAATCAGTCTTTATTCCTAAATCACCCACTTCTTTCCTTTTCTTTCCAGTTAGTTTCAACTTTCAAGTCGCCAGGCTGGGAGCGGGATGTGGCCTAGTGCGCAGCGTTTGCACAAAAAAAAATCTAGTATCATTCAGCTCTGTTAGCTGTTTGTTATCTCGTTGGCTTTTACTTTTTAATATATTTTTCAATTTTTTTAGTATTATATGTTTTTTTTATAATTTTAATACGGTAATGTTAAAAATAAAATAAAAATATTATTTTAATATATTTTTAATTAAAAATCACAAACTTTTAACTTTAGGAGGGGAAATTTTCCATGGTCTTTGGAAAGTTTACACTAAACAGCTTCTCCCGAACTGGTACAGTCGAGGGCCTTATTATTGGGAGAACAAAGATAGAATTTGTTTTTGTATGTTTTTTTTTTAAATTTAATTTTTATTTTATTTTAAATTAATATTTTCTTATCATTTTAATATATTAATGTCAAAAATAATTTTTTAAAAATAAATATATATATTATTTTAATATATTTTTAAATAAAAAATATTTTAAAAAATCATTACCAACTTTTAAATATAAAAATAAATTAAATATGATACGTTAGATCATGACAAAGATTATTATATATCCCAACTTTTAATATGATATTTTTATAAAGATGTTTGAGATTGTATTTGTTTTTATTTTAAATTTATTTTTGATGTTTTAAAAAATATTTTTGATTTAAAAATTAATATTTTTTAGTGTTTTTTTTAATATACTTATAACAAAAATAAAAAAATAAAAAATTATTTTAAAAAACATTTTATATCAACGGTTCCAAACACCAATAAAGCTGCTTTATTGTTGTTCGGGGGGGCCACTAATGTCACGTGTCACATAGGAGAGTCGCCACGAATTTTTCTCTCACAAACAAATTTGTTCTGACGCGTGAGAAGGTCACCGGCTCAGCTTCTGATAAGGGCTAAAAGGTACAGAAAATTCCTGAATTTTTTTATTGTTTTGATTTATATTCTTGTAGTTTTTTTTTTTTTTGGGTGCATGAATTAGCGGGTATTAAAAGCAAAATCCCCTTGTCACTATTTATCACTGAAATTTCAAGATTTTAACCACCAAAACCGATTATTTTAACCTAGCAAACAACATTCCAAAATAAAAATTCATTTTAAAACTCAAATTAAATACAAGATTTTCAAGTTTTAAAACGTTCAAATCTATTAATGGTTTAGTGAGATTTTTATAAATGAATTCGTGGTAGCAAAATCTTTAACGTGGTTTCGATCGTCACCAATAATAATAGGATTCTAACAAAGAAGTCTCAATCCAAACATCTAACAATTTAAATATATATATATATATAGAGGAAATGTAAATTAATTAAAACGGAGAATAATTTAGTGGGTTTTGGAAGGAGAGCTTATCAAGTAAGGCTTTCCTAGTCTATATAAAGAGGGTCTGCTGCTCCTTGATTGAGTCGGGAAGAAAGTATAGGTTCTCTCCATGCATGGATCTTCAAGGCAGTACTGGCTGTTCACTCCCCCTCCAGGCTTCCTTTGCCGGCCCGATTGGTAATGATGATTTTGTTTTCTGCGACGAAACTTGAACCACCAAGTAGGAGGCAGGCTGGAGGCTCTTGTGGGGGGGGGGGGTATAAACAGGCTATGTGTTGCTCAAGGCTCTCTATGCATGGTCTCAGGGTGGCAATCATTGTTCACTCTCCCTCAAGGCTTCCAACGCAATAACCAGCTACGTACATGTAACTGTGTTACGGCTGCAGGCTTGAGGCCTTTGGGGGAGAGTGGTCAAAAGTTGTCATGATTTTGGCAGACGAGGAAAGATGAACTATAATTTCTTTCCTGGTAATAATTCTTGCATGGGATGGGAAGAATTTTTATTATCTGTGCTTCTCATGATATGAAATAAACGTGCAAGAAATGTTATTATGTATTCAATCATGGAGTTTGACTTCTGTTTGATCATCTTCAGACGATTATTGAGGGTTTATGCTAATTCTAGAAATCATGTATGGTTATTTCTTGCAGTTTAATTTGTTCTGTGAAGTTTTTTTTTTCAGAAAGAAATTCTGAACGACCTGGGCTGGGAGTGATTTATAAGTCATGCGGTTTTTTGCAAAAATTCCTGCATATAAGTTCACCTCCAAGTTTTTTTAGGCTGATCTGACCACTGCTGTTGGCTGGTTCAAGCTTATAGACTTCCATTTAAATCATACTTTTGTTGTTCAAATAAGAAAGAAGAGGGGGAATTGGACATGTGATCTTACTCCTTTCTCTGCCTCTAACCCACTAAAATGTTCCTGCAGCTTCTATTCAGTAAAGGCAACGATATACGACTGTCAATGCGAGATTTTTTTCTTCTTCTTTCTTATTAGTTTTTCTGTCATTGGAATTTTTTAACTGAGCTTTCATTGGAGTTTCTTACCTAAAACTCTGTAAACCAGAGAGAAAATCAATGGAAATGGCAGAGAGCAGCAGTTTCTCCATGGAATGACTGCTCGTCAATGGTGCCCCTCGTGGAATCGGGTTCTCTCTCTCTCTCTCTCTATTAAAAAAAAAACCTCGAGACTCATTTTTATATTCAATATAATAGTGTATTTACTGATTTGCTACTGAAAAAAAAAAAACAATAAACTAAGCTTTAGGGTGAGATTGTTTTTGATCCTGATACAGTTATCTTTAATAATATATTAGATGAGTTATATTTGTCGTTTTTTTTTTTAATATGCAGTAAAATTACAATTATAATCTTGAAATAAATAATTCTAATACTTTTGGTATTTTGTTTTTTTCGATTTTAGTGCTCTTGGAAACAAGAGCAATGCAACTCTTTCATGAGAGTTTTTTTTGGTCATATTACCCTAACAAATCTTTCATTTAAATTCAAATTCAAATTCTCTAACCTTGTTCAATAAAGAGAGGATAAAAATGGAGACAAGAGGCAGGAAAATGCTTTGAAGCAGATCCCATCACCCAAGAGACTCAGGCTACTTCGAATGTGTTCAGAAACCTAGCCTAGTATTGTTTCACTTGGTTCTTTGAAAACTTGTTCGTTATTTTAATTTATTTCAATTACATCCTTACTGTAACTTAAACTTTGAGAATTCAATAAAAGGCAGATTCTGTCATGTGGAGTCTCATCAAATCACCAATATTCCAGTTTTGGTGTATTACATGTTGCATATACGAAGGTCGATAAAATCATGAGTTTGATAAAATCATGAGTTAACTTGTAAAATAATAAGTTAACTTGTAAAATAAAGTTAATATATATTTAATGTATTAAATTAGACTAAAAACTCGAAACCAGTAAAATCAAACTTAAATCGTGTAAAATCGGTAAAATCAATAAACTCAGTTTGATTTTATAAGTTTACTAAATTTGTGATATGAATCAAGTCAAGTTTAAATTTGGTTTTAAAATGTCTACTAAATAGTGTTGTGATATTGCACATATATTTTCAAACCGTATATTGGATAAATCTGAAATTTTACAGGGAAATATTAGATACATAAAAATATATTGTACTAAATTTTCAAGTCGAATGGAGTTAGGGAACATAATATCTCATAGGGTTAAATTTAGTAAACTAATATTGTCAAATATGTCAAATAATACATTTGTATATTGTTTGTGACATATCTAAAGTTATTGGTGGAATTTTGCTTCGATTAAAGTTGCGATGGAAATTAAACATCTGAAACTTTCTAACTATATATTGGAGACCCAATAATTCATGTAAAAAAAAAGAATGACATTTTTGAAATTATAACTCAAATATGCTAAAAATATACAAGAATCAGAGATTCAAGCTACATGAAAAAATTTTAATATAAAGACTTTTTTTATTATTTTATTTTATTTTTTTTTTAATTTGAGTTTTTTATAGCGCACTAGACATTGTGTTAGGGGTTTATTTCATTATTGAATTTACGTTGATTAATTACTAATTTAAACTCATTAACTTGCAACTCAAAATGAGTCTATCAAGACTCATTTTGATGGAAATAACCAGATTGTCACTAGGTTTATGTGTGTTTTCTACTTTTCAATGATTTTCCTGTATTGAGAAATTTTGTTATAAGACTTTTTATTTCTTCATGTTATTAATTTATTAATTCATACTACCTATCTCTCCCATTTTATTTAGATAACTCATTAATTATAATATTGTTGATTTTTTTATCTGATTTTAATGTAATTTAATTTCTTGATTATAATTATTAATATATAATTAGTTAAAAAAATTACTTATAATTTTACGATCCAAATTTATATTGTATTTTTCATATCATATAAAAGAAAAATTTTTGACATCCTTTAATATATGATATATCTCTTTTAGTTTTTTTTTTTAATTGTTAATTTCCGGCCTGCTGAACACGTGCTTTTGTGGATTCCCAGCGGGTCGACGTATCACTGTCCAAAAATTTCAAATTCCCGCTTAAATAACAAATTATGAAATTATATTTGGTTAGTTGGCGATGTACGCGGATCGTGATCCGCGCCACACCTTCTCTAAGGAATTACAGCCATTGATAACACATCAAATCTACGGTCACAATTCACCCATCCTGGACAAAAACTTTTCTACTTTCCTCTCTTTTACATGATAAATACCTCCCCAGAGTCCTCGCTTCTCAACCCAAAGTATTTCCTCTCATTTTTCGCGAGAAACAAAAAAAATCCCTGCAAACCCATTCCCCAAATTCAGTCATTTCAATGGCACGCACGAAGCAAACAGCAAGGAAGTCCACAGGAGGCAAGGCGCCACGTAAGCAACTGGCCACAAAGGCAGCCCGGAAATCTGCACCGGCAACCGGAGGAGTGAAGAAGCCCCACCGATTTAGGCCAGGAACCGTGGCACTGAGAGAAATCAGAAAGTACCAGAAGAGCACAGAGCTGCTGATAAGGAAATTGCCGTTTCAAAGGCTGGTGAGAGAAATAGCACAGGATTTCAAGACAGATTTGAGGTTCCAAAGCAGCGCAGTGGCTGCTCTTCAAGAAGCAGCAGAGGCGTACCTTGTGGGATTGTTTGAGGATACCAATCTGTGTGCTATTCATGCTAAGAGAGTCACCATCATGCCAAAGGATATTCAGCTTGCTAGGAGGATTAGAGGAGAGAGGGCCTAGTATATACTTCAGGGTTCTTTTGCTGGTGGTATCTTTGTAGCTCCGGTCCATGTTTCTCTCCTTCCAACTTTTTATCTACTCTCTGTCTCTCTCCAGTTTTTTTAGGTTTATCTACTCAGGGGTTTTTGTTTTTAGGTAACTGGAATGGAAGTTATTTAGAAATCTAGTGGTTATTTGAATTTACTTCTAATTCTTAAATTGACTCCATGACATCTGCTTTTTGAGAACAATGTGCTTGTTCGGTCTAATTTCTGTACTACATGCATTATTTGCCATTGATAGTTTTAAACTGAAATTATTGTGTACAAGGTCAGATTAAAATGGGTTCTTGTTTAATCCATCTTAATTCTTGTGGATTCGGCACAAAAAAGAAAATTTGGTAGGGGTTTCTGCAAATGGAAGTAATACAAAAATCAGAAACCATGCGCTGATTGAGTTCTTTGATGTAAATCCAATGGGGTTTTCCCCTTTGATTTAGAGATTAATCAAGAACTAATTTGAATCTTAAAAGACAACAGACTGCATTCTAAATAAATTTGCCTTTTCCTATGTATCAAAGCTGCTTGATTACCAGGCAAGATTTTCTCTGTGCTCCTGAACAAGCGAGTTAGCGACCTCAAGCTAAGCCATGGACAAGAGAAGAGTACATCGCTCTATGGTCGAAACTTACTATCACGGAACCGATAGAAAATGTTTAATACAAACCCAACCTAGTCCGAGCTATCTCTAGCCCTAGTTTGAATGCCCACAACTTAGCTTGGATGGCGCTGCAACACCCCACTCTTATTGTGAAGCCACCGTAAAACGCCCCATGCAATCTTAAATCTAACCACCCGCTCCGATAAGTCCTGAGTTGCCCTTGTGAGCACCATCAATGTTTAATTTAACCCAATCTTCTTTGGGCGGAGACGAAAAAAAATATATCTGGTTACTTGAGAGGCAGATTGTAATTGCCAATTCTTTTTTCCAAGCATACTTGATCCCACTAACTTACTAGATGACTTGTGTGTGATGATTAAAATTAACACTAATTGCGGGATCTAGAGTTGAAGAAGGCCTTTTCTTTTCTCCATAATGAATGGAAACAGGTTCACTACTTTAAATGGGATTTCCCAATCTTGCCGCTGAAATTAACTAAGACGGATGCTAGAACTATACTAGAAAATTAGCATTAAGTTGATAAAAATATTATAAGGATAATAGTTAAAAATAGCAAATTTAAGGGTTTTTATAACAAAAATATTTTAAGAATGAAATAGTTAAGATTGTTAATTATTTATTTTCATGTATATTTTAATAATATAATTAAATTTAATTATGTAAATTTATATTTTATTTAAAATATAAAAATTATAATAAATCTTCAACTAAATTCAAATTAGATATTAAATTGGTTTACAAGAGGGCAACAATTTTGAACCCGTATAAACCTTTAAATTTCCCCTGAAGTCCTGATGAAAGGGAAGGGAAGGGAAGAAAACCATTAGAAGGGGAGCCTGTCGCGCCCAAAAAACAGAAAAGGGTCAAACCGGTGCGTTTTGACTGTTCCACAGGACCCGATTTGCAAGAAGATAGACCTTATCCAAGAAATCAAGGATCCAAACATTTTATTGTATTGTGCAAAAAATAAAAAGGAGACACGTCGAATGCCATTTCTCCACACACCAACTCCATTCACCATGGACAAACTGGCTCCATTTCACCATAGCCCGCCTCTACTTCAAAACCACAAACCAAAACCAATTAGAACCCATTCACCACCATCTCTTTCTGTTGCTCTCACAACAACCTCGTCCCTTGAAACTACACCTAGGCCTACACATGTACCGAATCTTGGCTCTTTAAATGGCTTCACTGCTGATAGCAATACTTTGGACTCAGTTAAAGCAATGCATGCCCAGATGATAAAAAAGGGTAACAAATGGAATTCAGATTCTATGGCGAAGCATTTGATCACTTCTTATTTAGAACTTGGTGATTGCAAGTCAGCTGCAGTGGTTTTTTTTGTGGGTTTTGCGCGGAACTATGTTATGTGGAATAATTTCTTGGAGGAGTTCAAGAGCTTTGGTGGTGATCCAAGCGAAGTTCTTGAGGTCTTTAAAGAATTGCATTGTGAAGGAGTGGTGTTTGATAGTAGAGTGATTAGTGTGGTTTTGAAGATTTGCGCTAGTGTGATGAATTTATGGCTTGGTTTGGAAGTACATGCTAGTTTGATCAAGAGGGGTTTTGAATTACATGTGTATGTGAGGTGTGCACTAATGAATTTTTATGGGAGGTGTTGGTGTGTGGAAAGTGCTAATCAAGTGTTTCATGAACCCCGCAATTTAGATGATCTCTTGTGGAACGAGGCAATCTTGGTCAACTTGAAGAATGAGAGATTTGTTAAGGCTCTAGAATTGTTTAGAGAGATGCAGTTCATGACTAGTAAAGTTAATGCTACTACAGTTTTGAAGATTCTGCAAGCTTGTAGCAAGAAGGGGGCTCTCAATGAAGGGAAGCAGATTCACGGGTATGTGTTAAAGCTCGCTATGGAATCAAATTTGTCGATATGCAATTCTTTGATTATCATGTACTCTAGGAATGGCAAAATCAAACTAGCTAGCAGGGTATTTGATTCAATGAAAGATCATAGTTTGTCCTCATGGAATTCAATTATCTCAAGTTATACTACACTTGGTTACTTGAATGATGCTTGGAATCTTTTCTGTAAAATGGAAAGGTCAGGCACAAAACCAGACATAATAACCTGGAATAGCATATTGTCAGGCAATGCTATTGTTAGTTCATATAAAGAAGTCCTCATAATTTTGCGGAGGATGCAAGCTGCGGGTTTTAGGCCAAATCCTCGCTCCATCACTAGCGTTCTTCAAGCTGTCATTGAACCGGGGCTCCTGAATTTCGGGAAAGAAATTCATGCTTATGTGATAAGAAATGGGCTTGACTATGATGCATACGTGGGAACTTCATTGTTAGACATGTATGTGAAGAATGACTGCCTCACCAGTTCTCAGGCGATTTTTGATAATATGAAAAACAAGAATATTGTTGCTTGGAATTCATTAATATCAGGGTATTCGTTCAAGGGACATTTTGACCATGCAAAAAGATTGTTGAATCGTATGAAAGAGGAAGGAATTAAACCAGATCTCATTACATGGAACAGCCTGGTTGCCGGGTATTCAATGCGTGGCCACACTAAGGAAGCTTTAGCTTTGATTCATGATATCAAAATTTCGGGATTGACACCAAATGTGGTTTCATGGACTGCTCTCATATCAGGCTGTTCACAGAATGGTAACTACTCGGAATCTATTGAGGCTTTTGTCCAAATGCAAGAAGAAGGTATTAAGCCAAACTCTGCCACTCTATCCAGCTTACTTAGGACTTGTGGGGGCCTATCCTTGTTACAGAAGGGTAAAGAAATTCACTGCCTAAGTATTAGAAAAAGCTTCATTGAAGATTTATATGTAGCTACAGCACTCATTGACACGTACAGTAAGTCAGGCGATTTAGAAAGTGCTCATAAAGTTTTCTGGAGTGCAGAGAAGACATTAGCATCTTGGAATTGCATGATTATGGGATTTGCCATTAATGGCTGTGGAAGAGAGGTGATTGCACTCCTTGATGGAATGCAAAGAGCTGGTATCTTGCCAGATGCTATAACCTTCACTGCCCTTCTCTCTGGTTGCAAGAACTCTGGTTTAGTTGAAGAGGGATGGAAATACTTTGATATGATGAGCAACGACTATGGTATAAAACCAACCATTGAGCATTATTCTTGCATGGCAGATCTTCTTGGAAGAGCTGGCTACCTTGATGAAGCTTGGGACTTCATTCAAACAATGCCAATAAAGCCAGATGCTAGTGTTTGGGGTGCCATGCTTGGATCTTGCCGAATCCACGGAAACATTGAGTTTGCAGAGATTGCAGCGAAGGAGCTTTTCAAGTTAGAACCATATAATTCTGCTAATTACGTTCTGATGTTGAGCTTATATGCCATGTCAAACAGATGGGAGGATGTTGACCGTATTAAAGATCTCATGGATACCAGGGGTATCAAGCCCAGGCAAGTATGGAGCTGGATTCAAATTGATCAGAGAGTTCATCTGTTCTCTGCTGGAGGAATACCCCATCAAGATGAAGGAGAGATATACTATGAGTTGTATCAGTTGGTCTCTGAACTGAAGAAATTTGGATATTTGCCGGATTTAAACTGCGTATACCAGAATATTGATGAGGAAGAAAAGGTGAAGATGCTCCTAAGTCATACTGAGAAACTTGCAATTACTTATGGACTAATCAAAACAACAAGTAGCGCACCAATCAGAGTGATCAAGAACACACGAATTTGTTCTGATTGTCACACAGCAGCAAAACTCATTTCCCTTGTTCGCAGTAGAGAGATTTTCCTCAGGGATGGTGTTCGGTTTCACCATTTTAAGGCAGGGAAGTGTTCTTGCAACGACTACTGGTAACAATATTGGTCATTCATTGTTCAAGAGTCTACCCCGTTACTCTGTGTACAGCCTTCTAAAATAATGGGATACATCATAACAAAAGTTTGACAGGTAGCGGTAGGGGAATACTCGGGTCTAGCTTCAACAGCATCAAGCTCGGATGAATGTAGAACCAATAGAGAATCCGACCAGAGGAGCAAGCAAATGTAAATTTTGTAATATGAACTGTTGAGTTTTTGTAAGGGTCTTTTTTCTTATATAGAACTGTTATTTACAAAATCTTGCTACATAATGAATTACAATGCTAGCTTCTACTTGTTTTACGGAGTGCCGTGATGTCTAGCAAAATTAAGTGCCTAATAAAAACCTTAACATGGGAGAGTTTAGGAAGCGGGTTGGTTTAGTCCTCTCAAAAAACTGAAGCTGGGTATTGATCGTCTTTGCTTAGATATATGGATGGACCTGAAATGCCCTTTAACTTCTTGGTTAACCAATCCCACCCTAACGACACTTAAAGATTCAAATGGAAAGCCTTCAAAATACAGCATATGAGGCCAAAATTCGTGTCAAAGGTTCTCCTGAGACTGCTAGTTGCTTCCAGTAAGTGAGATACCTTGGTTTCTATCCAGTTAGCCTTTTCTCTGTGGCCTGAGCTTATCTGACTTTATCCTAGTCTATAAATCACGACAAAAAAGGCAAATCAGCACTTTCGTGCACTCAAAAGCTGCTGTCACAATAAGCTCCACATAAAATAGTGGCAAGGATTGTTCTGGCTGGATGTTAGGGAGATAGGAGAGAACGTCAATATTGCGCTGAAAGCAAAACAAAAAAGCATGCTGAAAAAAGAAGAAACAACAGCTGCTAACTGCTACTTCAAGTTCTTCCCTATCATAACATCCTACACTGCGAGCGGCAACTACAACATAAAACCCTATCCAAAAGGAACCAACTGTGTCTTAACAAGTGTATTTACAGATATGACCAGCAGCAATTTACATACCACCATTCATAAAGTAAAAACAACACTGAAAAACAACTGATCCTTTCCCACTCATCGGATGTTTAAGGAAACTTGACTAGTAACCTAAACACTAAACAGGGGAAAACCCCATTCCAATGTTAAGGAATAATGCAAAGAGAACAACGGCAGAACCATTGCATTCAAAACTTCTGCGAGTAGGAAGTACTCCAACCAAAGTCTACAAAGCTTCGGGAAACTAGATCAGTCAAACGGCATAACTTTTACTTATCAATCTCCCATTGCACCTCCAGGACCTTACTACTCAGAATTGATTGACAGGTTCAACCCGGTCCTGCACAGCCATCCTCTCAGAGACATCAGCCAGAGATTTGAGATTGCACCTTATAAGGGCCTTGACAAAGTAACATGTCTCATCCTTGGTGTTCCCATCAGGCACATCTACAACGAATGATTCTATGACTAAAGTTCCAGGCCTCCCATCAATAAACTCAGGGTGGACAGTCATAATTGATGAGTAGTTCTGCAAAATAAACCAGGGGGGGGATCAGATGGAGGAAGAATCCGGAATGCTTTTAGCGAAAGGCATCAATTTTTTGTAGCCCAAAGACTGAATATTCAACCAAGCATCCAACTACAAAAGATTATAGTTAAGTCGCAGATTCCAAATGTCTTTTCATCATGTGGGCATGCATGCACTTAGTCAGCGAATATATATCAAAGTTAAGTAACGGTTCATTCCATATCACAAAGGAAAAGTGGGTTGTTTATTTGTACCAAGATATATTTCCTTTGATTTTGAAAAGCCACAATCCCCAGAAATATTCTCTATTTAGTTTTCAGCATCATTCAACAAAAAAAGGTTCCATTTTCTCATCCTTCAAACATATTGAGTGAGACAAATTCACACATAATTTGGACACTAAAGTAAAGGGATCAAAAGGAGGAGAAACTTTAGCTCCCACGTGCTTCTGGGATGCACAACAGCTCTAAGAGACTTGTGATATCACGGCTCTAAAACAAAGTTACCTACAAAGCAAATCAATGGAGAAAACACTAGAACATACCCAACCCATCAGAAGAGGTTCCTTTGGCCACACAAGTAACATGTGAATGAAAGAGCAGGTATGGAGAAAAAAGAGACACAATACATGGCAACAAACATTGCACACGAACAGAAGAAAATATCTCGTGCAATTGGCATTTCCTAGAACTCGGTGTTATGGTCCATGACCAATACTCGAAATATAATTCCAATCTTGGTCAAAACAGCAAAACTCTTCATCACATACGAAAAAAACACAGCAATACATACAGAGATGAAGAAGTGATTACATCGAGACTCATCCACTTTTCAGTAGCTTATCACACATTTCCATCCATCCAGGCCACAAAATTTGACATGCCATAACATAGTGATCCCACATATCAATTTAATATAAGCACAGAAACACAGTTGAAGGTATTTAAATCTATAACATAACAAGAAACAACTACAGCTTATAGTAAGAAGGCTAAGAAGAAAAGAAATTTATTTATTTATACCTTGAGCCTGTGATCACCACCAACAATCTGGACTCCAAGAATATGCTCCTCGTCATCAAGAAGCTCAAGCCTCTCAGTACTAGTAGTTGCAGGAAGTCCAGATTTAACATTCACCTCTCTAACACTTCCAATCCCAAGCTCTCCGTTCATAACACACCTGCTCACAAATGGCTTGTACCTCTGCGGCTGATCAAATCGCCTCACCAGTGACCAAACCTGATCCAATTATATACAAAATCAAATCAGAATTTCTCTTAATAAGAATTCGTTTATGCGTGCAGAGTAAACCCAATAAGATACTGAAAAGAAATAAAATATAAGCCCCGTTCTTTTATATTTGGCTTATTACAAATGAAAGAGAAAAACAAATACTGACAGAGAGAATCCCATTAAGAGGAAGGGCAAAATAAGCCGAAATCGAGCAAAATTTCACAGATTTGACACAGAAGAACAAGGTCAAAACACCTTTAAACAAATCAACGAACATAAAATCAATGAAAAGATAAAAAAAAAAAAGAGGGTAAAAAGAAAAACTTACAAGGTGAGCAGGAGCTTTGATGTGCTTAACAAGAGCAGAAGTGCACTGGTTCTCTCTAGGCTCATGTTTATGGTGTCTCCGTACGTATTGAGCCTCTGTTGCACTGTACGCATCACTGCCGTTCATTTTTTTTTTTTATGATGATGATGAGTACGGTTTGTATTGTTTCTCTCTTCTCTTTGTCTGAAAAAGGAAAATCTGATGCTTTCTAGAGATAAGCTAGAAAGAGGAGCGGAGAGGAAAGAATTTGGGATTTGGTGGTGCTTGAAGCAAAAGAACAAGAATAATAATAACCTCACTTGGTTTTCTTTAAGCTTAGCATCATTCTGTCAATAAAGTCCACGAATCCACCGACAATTTTCATTCTTTATCG
>Ga0325404_1005428_pt1 | contig 13430 bp, 7 predicted proteins | sample PopdelMetagenome_18_FD_205664 | JGI IMG/M metagenome (GOLD analysis project Ga0325404, IMG submission 205664) | Populus deltoides microbial communities from Bellville, Georgia, United States - Xylem-Control-R1 | ecosystem: Host-associated > Plants > Phyllosphere > Stem > Wood/Secondary xylem... | reverse complement strand
AAGAACATCGTGTCCAAAATCCAACCTCACACAGTTGGAGAAAGCTGGACAAGTTAGCAGATCCATTGAGATTAGGTTTATGCCAGCAAACGTTAGGTATATAGTCTCTCAAACATGACTCCCTGAAATGATTGTGATCATGTCGAGAGGAGTAAACTGGGTAGTTGTTTGTAAGATAAAATAAAAAAAATTATTAGAGAGTAATATAAATTAAAAATTTATATATTAGTTTAAATTATTGGGATAAATTAATTTTTTTATATGGTATTAAAATTTTAATAATGATAATGAATTTAAATAATATAAATTATATTTTAAACTAAAATCCCTTGAAATTTGTTCATGTTAACATGCACGTATGATCATCTGCCTAGCATGTAATTTAGAAAGCTAGCATGGATTAAGGGCGTCTGCAAATCATGGCTTCTAGCTAGCTAGCTACAACGCTACATTAATGCTTATCAAATCGGCGGTAGAGATGCCACGTTAGATATATCGAGTAGCGTACCATTATTATTTCGATATATAAAAGATAAAAATAATAAAAGAATATATGAGATATCTCCTCATAATTGAATTATTAAAAATATAAAAATATTTTTGAAAATTTCTGTACATGCAGTGTCAAAATTAGATGTAAAAATTCACCAAAAAGGGAAGAAGCCAAGCCGAAAAGCAGAGGACAGCTTTTTGTAAAGCTCGGCTTTTCAAGGCACGGGAAAGCAATCCTGCAGTGTCCAAAAAGCTGCTTCCTTTCCCTGACGAACACGATCTCTCGCTTTCACATTTTCCACGTACAAACAAAAAACCCAACCGCACCATCATCACCAAGCTGCACAATGCACGTGGTAGACCCCACCTTCCTCGGCGGACCCCGTTCCCACCTCTTTCCAGTCACCACGTGTCCTCTTCTGCTGCCTGTCATCGTCACCCACCATTACCTTTCACAAGCTGTCTTAATTGCCACCTGCACACCACCATGCATACATATGCATGTACATACATACATAGCGATTGATCGTCATGACATCATACCAAAATCTAGTGACCCATCAATATTAGATCTCTTGCATGATTAATAGCATATTACATCGCTTTATTTTATATTATGACCCCACTAGTATTTTGTTTTTCAAATCCATCCCTACAATCCGCAATTCTTATTATATATACATGCAATATTTGATAAGCACTCCTAGTTAACATAAGATCAACAAATTTCAACATAATATTGAGTCTCTAGTTAAATAATAACTAAAATTTTATCTGGGATCGATCTGACCGTAATCATGAGTTAAGGGTTAACTTAGATAAATCTAAAATTTTATTTTTTTACAAAAAAACCTGAAATAACATTGTTTTAGTTAAAAAAACCTGTTTTTTCATCAATTCTATCAAGACTAGATCTCAAATCGACATGTTATTAAATTAACCTATCAAGTTAGGTCAGATCTTATAACTATGTTTTTATTATAATTGCGTGGTAGTGAATAAGATTTGATTTAATGTGTTTTTTATTTTTCTTAATTATTAACTTGTCATTTTATTTTGTAACAAAAGAAATGATAAAAAAAGTGACATGATTAGTAGTAGAAGAAGTTTTTAACCAATGAAAGAGAGTTAAATTAATAAAACAATAGTGAAGGGACCATAATAAATTTGTTGAGTAATTGAAGGATGAAATAATATGATTAACCTATCTCTCGTTAGAGGCGACAGCTTTATAAGCAGCATCTCTCTCCCACTCTGTCAAACACCTTTGAGAGAGCGTGAGGGAGAAAGAAAGAAACCCATTTTACAAAAACATGGGAGCCATCTCTTGTGAACGAGAATCTTGGGTTTCTTCAAGAAACCTAGTAGACGTTAAAGAAAATCAAGAAAATGATCAAACGCTCAACGTAGATTTTCCTGCTGATGATGTTCTGTGTCAAGAGACTGAACAAGTGTGGCAATCCATGCACCAAAATAACACCTTTACCAAAAGCATCAACAAGGGTTCTCTTCAAAAGATCCAGAGAAAGAAGAGTCAAGTGTTGTTAGAAGGGTATGTGGAAGGAAGTAGTAGCAGTAGTGAAGATGAGTTGAAGAGGACAAAGAGCTTGACAGATGATGATCTTGATGAGTTAAAAGGGTGCTTGGATCTTGGGTTTGGTTTCAGTTATGATGAGATCCCTGAACTTTGCAATACTTTGCCAGCTCTTGAGCTTTGTTACTCAATGAGTCAGAAATTTCTTGATGAGCATCAGAAGTCTCCTGAGAGAAGTTCTCCTGCCGTGGCTGAGGCTGCAAATTCTAGTCCTATTGCTAATTGGAAGATCTCTAGTCCTGGTGAGATGATTTTTTCTTTTGTTTTTGGTGCTTGGTTGGTTCAAATGTAGGTTTTTCTTGCTTGATCTGGTTTTTGGATGTTTGGAAGTTCAACTTTTTTATGGTTCGAGTGCTTAATTTGAATTTAAACTGTTGAGCTTTTTGGCATTATGTTTGAATTTCAAATTACTGAATGTTTTAGTTCTGCAGTTCATATATGAAATGATGAATCGGGCTCTTTGAGATTTGATCCAGGGAGTTTTTTCCTGGATCGCAGTGGTTCATGAATCTGTTTTTGATGCTTCGTGATCTTCATTTCATAAGAAAGTTTTAGTTTTGAGGTTTGATGTGATCGTTTGATTCTTTGTTTTGAACATTTGGTCTATCTTGCTGCACATTTGAAGATTTATGATCTGCTTGGCAATCGCCTGATATAAGAAACCAATACTTGTGGTAGATTTAGCTTTTGCCTTCTCTTAACACAAGCACAAAACATAGAATATGCACTCTACAATAAGAATTATCTGATGTTTTCAGGGCCAGAAATTATGTACAACGCTCTGATTTGTTGTCTGTCTGAACTTTGATTCTTTTGATCAGTCATTTGATTTTAACTCTCTGCTTCCTTATTTTACCCATACAGGTGACCACCCTGAAGATGTTAAAGCAAGACTCAAATATTGGGCACAGGCTGTGGCATGTACTGTTAGGCTATGCAGCTGAAGGCCATTTTGAAATCAAAAGGTTCATCTTCTTAAGAAAATTCGATGCGCATTTTCCTTGGCAATGGGCAATCAATATAGCCTGGACCTATATCCAGTGCTTGTGCACCACAGATCCTTTCCAGTGCAACTACATGCAGGAAGTTAAGCTCTTGCATTTTGTTTAGCTGGAATGGACCGGCCAGAGCATATGCAATGATGGGCCGGCTTTAAAGTAGTTGAAGAAGAGGAGGAAGAAAAATGTTTCAGGTTTGAGATTAACTGCATTCTCATATGTGTCTTACTTAATTCGAAGGCGACTAAGATACATTTCTGCGATTATTGTATTGAGAATATTGAAAATAATTTGTGATACGAATAAAGTTATCTCTCCTCCATATGGTCATATTTCTAGTTGCTTGTGTTTGATGTGGTTATAATTAAATTCGAACCTGAGGAGTTGGTTTTTATGCAGTGGCGAGAGCCTCTCCATTAGAGCCTTCACCAAATACTTTCAGACCTCTGTGATTGCTGAGGTAACTAATCTAACTGAGTTGAGTCTTTGATTAATCTTGTTTTGACTTTTGCTGATCCGGAAATGGTTGTTACGGTGTGCTACTGCTAACTACACTTGCTACTGACAACTAACTTCTGTTTATCCATCCCATGGATAGATTAACTACGCCATTTTGGCTGGTGTGGTGGAGGCGGCAATAATGAGGTGGGGGGATAAACAAGTGAAGAAGAACAAGCTTACGCATGTGCTGAACTCTTTTGTATTTGCTAACACGGTTTTCTTATGATTAACTCAATTGCGCTCAAACATGTGGATGAATTTACTTGTTCTTCCATTTGTTGTAAAAATGAGCATGGACTCAGAAACTGAAGGTTGAGGTTTCATTATACGTTATAGAATGCTATGATTCTTATCCATTTGGTGCCTCACTTTCAACGCCCTTGCAGTTATACCAAAACGGTGTCTTTGGTGTATGATTGATGCTATAGGGTGTGGATCTTCACTTGTTCTGAGAAGATAACTATAACTAACTATAGCACAAAGCGCTTGCGACTGCATTTTTTTTTTTTGCCTTCTACAAGCCGTGGTTAAAACTGCCTTACGAAGGATCGTGGCGGTTGTACTGGCGGCAGTATGTCAACTGCAGCACACAAATCGCCTCAAAGTGTCTACTATGTCACTGTCTCTGCACAAAGCAGCCAGCGGTATTTATACGTGCTGGATTGGAGCTCTCTACAGCTGGAAATTTTATTCAAAAGGAATGGCTGGAAAGATTGCTATTCGATGTCAATTCGGATAAGAAGCAGAATGAAAGCACAAGAACGCAAGAGGTTCCCAACTTTGCAAGGTCCTCGAGAATCTTCTGTAATTTATTAGTGCAATCCGAATACATGTACTCGTCCTTGACAATTAGTTACGTGTAAAGAAATCATTCTTCTTATATAATGGATGCAACGAATGGGTTTTCTAGGATAAGATTGGTTACTGTTTCGGAATAGAAAACACAGGACAATGAAGACAGAGCCTAAACGCAATCTAGTTACAGAGCCTAAACGCAGTCTAGTTTTCTTATTATTTTGCTCAACTTTGATGCTGAGGGAATCATCTGCCTCAATCAACAACAGTTTTCATCAACAAACTTTCACATGAATACCTCTTCTGGGTGTGGATACACCTGTCAAGAAACTTAAGCTTGTGAATTGATAAGTAGCTCCAAAGATCAGGAAAAACCCTCCTCCTTAGACCCCCATATGCAACAGAGAACTTGGGATTTTTTGCATGGATCCCCTCTCAGGACAAAAAGGGATAACCCACAAGACATTTTAGAATGTAGCATGGATCCCCTCTCAGGACTTGTGAAGTCATTTTAGAATTCAATTCTGCTGTTCCCTTGCTACAAAGGTTCCTCGTTTTGGAAGCAAGCAGCAGCCAAATTTGATTCACCTCACAAGTGGTATTCCATATTCATGAAATCCAGTCAGAATTTTCTTTGAATCAAGACACGCATTTATTTCTCCACCTGTTCATGCTCTTATCATCAATTTTAATAGACTTTTCAAAGATAAACGAGCAATTAGTTTCCCCTAAATTTGATTGTTTATGCGTTTAAGTTTCTGACAAGGAAGCAAGTTGACCCTTCAACTCAACCATGAAGATAAGCACTTCAAGACTCATCAAAAACAGAGAGAACACAATAATGAGGTTGGAGATGATTGGTGCCCAATAATTGTAAATGATTAAAGAATATTTTAGATGCTTAAACAAATCTCAAAGATGTTTAGTGGTTTACGACATCATTTACTGATTGATTAACTTAGGGTTAAAAAAAAAGAATTTGTCATATCCACTTGTAAGAATTTTAATCGTTTTTTTTTTTTTTTTGGCATGGATAACATTAAACGACAGGAAGATAGCATGCATGGACTCAATTTTTGTGTCATGTGTCATGGTTTAGACAGTTATAGGCAGCAAAGAATAATGTCTTGAAATAGGGTGAGACAGATTTGGCTAGCAAAGACTAGTATATTCTTATATACCAAAGTAAAATTTTGGCAGCATCCATCTTTATTATTGCTATGAAAACAAATTACACCATACAGCCTGATTTAGGAAATTCTATAATTTCTCACCTTTTTTTTTTCAAAATAAAAATCAATGAGTTGAGGGCTGAGTTTTGACCGGGTTTTATCCCGGATCGATCGGGACACTCGTATTTTTTACTTCAACTTAAAACAGTCTAGGGCTCAGGTGGGTTAATTACTAAGTTGATTTGTGAAATCAATTCAAGTTTTATAACTAAGATTTTTATTTGAGTTGAACCGGATCAAACTAAGAGATCATTTGGAACTACTTTCCAAATAACGTTTCACTAAATTTTTAAGTTTTTTTTTGCTTAAAATTATTTTTATATATATATATTGATTGTTTTAATTTGTTGATATAAAAAATATTTTAAAATCTTTTCAAGTAAAAAACACTTTAAAAAACAACTGTTATCTCATTCCTAAACACTACCCAAATCAAGTGCTTTATTGGATTGAGGTAGCCTCATGATCGGCAGTTCAAGCATAGGGATTAATATCTTAAGACTAACCAGCCATGGATCATGTCATCAGCAAATAACATGGAACAATCTTTGCTTACAATCAAATCATCCGATGTTTTGATCTTGAACTAGACAACATGGAGTCATTAGGGTGTTTCGGATGATGAGAAAAGATGCATTCCGGATAGTGTAACATATACTGCATTGGTTCATGCTTATGGCGAGGCCAGGAATTGGGAAGTTGCTCATGTCTTATTGATAGAAATGTTAGGGTGAGGTTGGATTCCACATTTTCATGCATATACTTCGTTGGTTAAACTGATGAGAGAACAATAGTGAATGGATTTGTCTAATAAATTGAAAAGAAAGTTGGAATCACAGATATTGCTTAGGCATTGTAAAGCAGGGCAGAGTCTGCTGATGAAAAACTGAGATCAAAGCTTGAAAAAGGTTTCTACCCACCAATGTACGTAAGGAATGCTTTTGAGCACGCATTTCAAAAGTATGGCAAATTCGAAATAGCTCGTTAATTGTTACAGAAGATGGACAGAGATCGCGAGCCTTCTAAGACAGAAATTAGTTCTTGATGAGCTTTGATCAACCAGTTGCACAGAAGATGGACAGAGATCGCGAGCCTTCTAAGACAGAAATTAGTTCTTGATGAGCTTTGATCAACCAGTTGCACAGAAGATGGACAGAGATCGCGAGCCTTCTAAGACAGAAATTAGTTCTTGATGAGCTTTGATCAACCAGTTGCGTTTACTCCCCTGGTTTTTGATCAGCTATGATAAAGTATAAGCAGTAACTATGCATATGCTTTGGATGAACTTTCCAGTCCTGTGCCAGACCAAGAATCTCTACAAGAGTCATGGTGTTCGTCTTGGTTGCACACAGAGGACTTGACACTACTTTCAAGGCTTTCTGAATGAACCAGGTGATGATGATGCTATCTGGTCAATGTAATGGCAGAATTACCTCCTGAGAAGCCCCGCACAAACAGAAAGCTATTGCCAAGATAATGGTTGGTCCACAGGAGAGAAGACACCAGAATTTGGGATGGCAAGGAACCCATCACTTGTAAAACATATTGATACTCGAGCTACTTGTAAAGTTGTGCGGCATTGATCTCCATATTTTCGTCCCAGCATGATCTTTGCCTTACTAATTTTCTGTATGCTGCATAAGCTATAACTTAGTTGATTTGCTCGCTTCAAAGTGTTCGCATCTCCTGGATTAGTTAATGATGGTAAAAAAATTAACTGGGGAATGCAGAAGAGTGAAATAAGGACAGTTTAGACCCTGAGCTAACTCTGTATTAGTGCCTTCATGTACTGATAACCATTGCTGTACTGAGATGTTATTTTTCCAGTCCTCACAAGTGATTTTCTTTTCATGCTCATGATCATCAAAACCATTAAAGCGATATCCACTAGTATTTCTCATAGTGGTTAAACCCGGCTCGGTTTGACAGGTTGATTCTAGAAACTTGTAACCCGATACCTGATTCGAACCAGGTTTCGAGTTGAACTAAAAAGGTAAGTGACTTGGTTAGGTAGTTGACATGGCCAAACCTGGTTGGTCGACTTAAAGGAATTTTTTAAAGGAGTGAAACGATGTTGTTTTGACGAAAATGATTGACTCATGTTTACCTAATGACCCGCGAGTTAACCAAGTGACCTAGGCTCTTTTTCTGACAACATGATTTCCCACATGGTTCCATACAAGCACATCTTCATGAATATCAGTCAATGCCTGTCCGGCGCACAAGCACATATGAGAGAACTAAAATCATCTTTATTTTTTCCAGGCAATCATCCAAGTACAAGGTCCATCTTATCCATTATGAAAATAAATATTTCCAATGCTGATCAATAATACAAATTCATAAATCAAGTCCACAAGCACATAACATTCCACATTTCATGTACTTCAACAATATTCCCAGTAAATGCCAATTTCCTGCAAAATGAAGGTGAAGAAGATACAATCATATGACAGAATTTCATTAAAAAGATCAATACTTGGAACCAAAAGTAAATGAAATTCAGCCTAGGTGGCAGACATTTCCTTAAAAATATGTTTGAAAAGATGATTTCACCATGTTATCGTACATCTTAGAACTAAAATATTTCTTATCTTAAGCTTCTTTTCCAACTTTTACACACTGACTGACAGCCTGTAATGCCCACTTTCAACTGCTAATTCAAAGGATATTAAGTGGATTTCTTCTCGAATGAGTTTTGCTACGTGAAAGAAAAGAGATCCTAGAAAGGAAGTAACTTTTTTATTTCGTATCGAAAATGCAATGAAAAGAAAACAAAGAAACAGAAAATTTATCTTAAGAGGACCTGGGTTGGACTAGATTGCCATACTGCCAAAACCTACCTATTTGTGATACCTGATTCGCTAGTTTAATTAACAACTCCTACATGAATCGAATTTTCATAGCATATAGGGAGCGAATTTATCGTGGATTGAAATAAGAAAAGAGAAAATCCATGTTTGTGGGCAGCTGGAACAAAAAGTTGACTCTCAAGTTTAACCATAAAACCTTGGTCCTTAGGAAGATCCCAGCAGATTCTGAATGTCTTTCTGCAAAATGGAATAAAGAAATGTCAGATGAAGTTCGCAGAAGTCCTTGGACCCGAATGTTGTAATAGGGGGAAAAAAGAGATCTGACCTCAATCTTAAGAGGTGATGTAGTAGGAGCATATCTCTCAACAACCTTTCCTTCTTTGTTTACCAAAAATTTGGTAAAGTTCCACTTGATGGCATCTCCAAAATACCCTCCTTTCTCTGATTTTAAGAACTTGTAGACAGGTGCTGTGTTCTTCCCATTCACATCAATCTATAACCAGATAGAGCATATTCAAAACATCTCCATATTCTATCAAATTGAAGAACTGATAAAACCTGGGTCCCTTTATTAGGAATATTTGCATCAGGGTGTTTAGAGCTGAGAAAACAGTGGCAATAATTTATCCTACTTTTTTCAAATCTTTCTTTCATTAAGCATTACCTTATCGAAGATTGGGAATTCAGCTTTGAAAATTGTGCATACAGTGTCCTGAATCTCTTCATTGCTTCCTGGTTCTTGTCCAGCAAACTGGTTGCAAGGAAATGCCAAGATCTCAAACCCTACCATGATCGTGCCAGCCGAGAAGTTAAAACCTCAAATCTATAGAGATATTGTAATCAAACGTCTCAAAAATAGGGATGTTGCTCTATGAGAATGAGTGACCAACCTTGGTTTTTGTACTTTTCATACAAAACATTCAATTCCTTGTAGTTTGAATGTGTGAGGCCACTGCAGAATAAAAAATAAGATTCAATAACAGTCAAAAGGCTCATTTGAACAATTTAAATTTATCTGCAAAAGTAGATTTAATTCATACAAGTCATATGACTAACAAAAGTACAAGAAGAACGTTTTCAGTTAAAATATTGATGATCGTGAAGAATTCCAAAGTTTTGACAGAAATAAGCATGCAACTTACCAATGATAAAAAAAGGCTTCAGCGTAAAAGAAAAGGCTATGCTATATGAAGATCCCAATCAGGTATACATCAAATGTTGAAGTGAAACTCATTTTCCAAATATTGGTCAGCAACAGCCCTCGATGCTGCAGAGCTGGGAATTTCTGAACAAGCATTTTCCCCTCATACATGTATGATAAGTTCCTATATATCTATATAATCCTAGATCATCTGCCCTTGAGACTACATACTGCTGATTATAATCATAGATGATTAGATTCTTTGCATTCAGAAAATGTTCTATCACAGAGAAAAATACGATCACGATTCTAAGACCTTCAACAAGTGGAAAAATTTTACACATGCTATGAAGACAACAGGTATTTTGGTGCCAACCTTGCTGTCAGAGAAAGAATATTAGGTATCCCAACAGACATTTACATGTCAATGGTAGTTGACAAACTGGACTAGTTTGCCCAAAACTGGGGAGATGCAGATAGAGAACTAATTCAGGAAACCAGAAAGCCAGAATGCCAGACACGAAAGAGATCATGATAGATTACCATTTGGAAGCAACATTCACAATAAGGAGCACCTTCCCACTGTATTCACTTAGACTCGTATCGTTTCCATGGATATCCTGCAACACAGCAAGAAACGTTATATAAATCTGGGATTCCTCAACTTCAAGAAACATAATTGATGTTGCCATCTTAACAACCTCTAATCTGCAAATCACAATTCCATATTACCCTAACTACACCATGGCTCAGTTATCTAAAAAGAAGGAGAAATAATTAAAATAAAATACACAGAGGACTTGGAATTAGAGTATCACTATCCATTTGAATATGGTATCATCAGCCTTGCTCATAGATTAATTTTCTCCAAGAAACTCATAGCCTGGACTGGAAATAATTCAAGTCAAATGTCCATATCTGAATCCTGGACTACAAAACTCCATTGGAAGGGCCCCATACCAATGATGTTCAGCAAGATTAAGAACCAACAAATATTCAATAAAAGTCAAAAGCTCAAGCAATGAATTAACACACGGAACATCAACAAATCCATAACAAAACAATAAGAGTTTAAAGCTTTGCCCTCTGTTCTCCACTTTTTCCCGTTTCCTCACCAACCACACAGCAAACAATGAAAAAGAAGGAAGAAGATTGAACATTACCTTGACAGTGAAGTCATAGATGGACTTGGGACTTTCTTCAGCCATTTTTCTTGAAGGAAGAAGAGAGGGGTAGCTGTAAAGGGCCAAGATTGCAAAACCAAGAAAAACAAGAGAGATGGAGTTGGTGAAATGCATCGTCTAGAATGCCAACATATATATGTAAAAAAAAAATCCTTTTCTTGAAAGACTTGATGGTAAAATCTTGAACTGTTATGCGTAACGTTGACAAATCTTTGAAGTATTAGAGTGTGAACTGAATCTTTTTGATTTGTAGTCTTTAAGAAGGATGGTGGGCATGCAGATATATAGGACTGTGGCTAGGTGGGACTATCCGACTATATTAATGTTCTGGTCGTACAGATACATGGGGCTCGATTTAGTGCTTAAACTTAATATTATAATTATAAATAAAGCTAAAATACGTGGAGTTTTTGTTGTTTACAAAAATACCGTTCACCCTTTCATAATAATTTATTGTAAATTATAATAGTGTAATTTAAAAAAAAAATTGATCATTGAATTTTATTTTTGTGTAATTGTGTTTTTTTAGGCCAAGTTCAATTATATATTATTTTGTTAGGGCATTTTGAATTGACAAAAAAAGAGTCTGAAGTGAAAAAGGCAAATAATTTAGGTAATGAATTGAAGATTTTTATCAAAAATTTATTTGAGTCCCCTGAATTTTTTAGCTATTAAAAGAACGGTCCCTTGAACTTTATAAAACTTCTATTTTGATACCTAACTTTATTTTATTTATTTTTAGTTTTTTTTTATGGGAAGAGAGAGAGAGGAGATCATTCGATTTCTTCTTTAAAAAAAAAGTGTTTGTTGGTGAATCCAGCCACTAAAACGATTGTTTTTTTGTATTAAATAGTTTTATATGATGATGAGAGTTATTAAATTTGTTTTTTTAATGTTGTTTTTTTATAATACTTTTCATATGTGTAGCCTTGCATTTTTTTTATTCAATAATTTTTATGTGTGTTGGTTTCTATTACAAATTTTATGTGTTTTTCTATTACTCGTGTTGCGTTAAATATTTTGATATTTATTTGTCACTTACTTTTTTTACAACATCTCAGCTTTAGATTGGTGTTTTATTTTGCGATCGTATATATTTATTTTATCGTGTAGTTAAATAAAAAATGATTTTGAAAAATAAATTATAATTCTAGTGTAGTCCATAACCCGATTCACAGGTTTGATGTATTAGCCCAAGTTACTTGGTTCATAAATTTAACGAGTTCACTTGCTAGCTGAATATGCTTTCTTGGTTTTTGGTATATTAGTTGTTTTTCATAGTTTTTTCTTAATTTGTTTCTTCAGTGTTGGATTGATTGAAAAATAAACTACATAATATGTTTATTTTTACTTTCTTTAGGGTTATCATTGTCTTAAATAAGTTTTATTTTTAAATTGGTGTTCAATTTTATGACCATGTATTTTTATCATATAATTGAAAAAAAAATTATAATTTTTTTTTATTAAATTCAATGGAGTTCATGATACAATTTGCTTGAGATTTAAGACCGATCTAATCTGTTATTGTCTTAGTAGTTTTTGTGAAAAAAATTATTATTTTAAAGTTTTGTTAAAAGTTAAGCCATTCTTTTACCGGTTATTGAGATTGCATTTCAATCCATGAAATCAATCAATTTAATTCGAGTTAGCTCCATCGCGATTTAATTTTAAACTTGAGTTAGATAAAGAGTTAAGTTGCAAGATTTTAAAATTAATCTATTAAATCAGATTTAATAACACGATAAAAAGATTCTTCGTGCTCTTACCAATTATTTTTATATTTTGAAAAATTTATTTACCCGTTATAGAGTGCCGCCCAATAAATTGATTCTTATCCAAATTAAATCCCAAATCGAGGAATTTTATCGATTTAGTTTTAAATGTCTCGGAAAAATCTCGATTGGGTTCTAATGTTAATGTTCATGAGTTTTTTTGTCAAGATCTTTTCAAAATAATGTTGTGTTTGTTGGATGAAATATGCACATTAAACAGGAAACATTAACAAAATTTGATAGAACATGTGAGAAACCGCTTAGGACCTAATTGAAAATGGGTATATAAGTTAGGGGTTAAATTGAGTTTTTTCCACAAAAACATTACATCATTGCATATAGGAGTTGAGAGGGGACTTTTAAGTAGTAAATAAAAATATAGTTGAAATCATATTTTTTAAAATTTTGTTAATTTTTTTAATATGTTAATATTAAAAATAAATTTTATGTGTATAAAAATCTTGTAATGAATTTATTTCATTTTAAATTATAAAAAAACAAGAAGAAACGTAGTTTATATTGCAACTATTTTAATCTATTATGTCATTAAACATTACCTTTAAAAAATGGTTAAATTCTACAATTTGCCATGGAAGTTTCTTTTTTTCCCACTATTGTCCCTCGAAAAGGGAGTAATTAGCAGGACCTCGAGGTTGAAAATTGGATATTATAGGTAACAAATTGAAAATGATGGATAACAAATTTGCTACCTAATGTTTTTTTTTTAATTTTTTTTTATTTTAAAAAATATTAAAATATTTTTTTATAATATTATTATATAAAAAACTTTTGAAAAACACAAAAAATATTAATTTAATAATTTTTTCATAAAAGAATATTTTTAAAATACACCTACAAACAAATTCAAAATCAAAATCATTTTTAAACGCACCACAGTTGTTTTATTG
>Ga0325404_1005427_pt1 | contig 13431 bp, 9 predicted proteins | sample PopdelMetagenome_18_FD_205664 | JGI IMG/M metagenome (GOLD analysis project Ga0325404, IMG submission 205664) | Populus deltoides microbial communities from Bellville, Georgia, United States - Xylem-Control-R1 | ecosystem: Host-associated > Plants > Phyllosphere > Stem > Wood/Secondary xylem... | reverse complement strand
GATCTTTTCGTAAATCAACTGCCTTTTACTATACTGAGCTCATAGAAAATATGCAGTTACCAAGATTATATCATTTATGCTTTCTAGCTGCAATCAATTCCTTTATATGGCAGCGGTTTTTTGGGATTGTTGACTCCATAATGTTTTTGATTTGAGAGATTCCACTTTTCAATAAAGGTCCCAATCTATCACTACTATCCCTAAAAGTGAAGCTGAAAAATGGTTATAAATTGCATTTTTACTCTTTTTACTTCCCTATAAATAGCAAATGAGGATTCTATCTGATCTCAGTCAAATAATTTTTCCTTGACCTAGGTTATCTGCGAGAGTGGTGGATGATAAAAAAACAACAACAAAGAATAAGAAAGTGAAGCTGGAAACACAAACTTGGTCTGACCTTCCTATAGAACTTCTGGAACTGATTTTGTGTCGCTTGTCACTTGAGGACAATATCCGTTCATCTGTTGCCTGCAAAAGATGGAACACTGCAGCCATTTCTGTCAGAGTGGTAAACCAATCACCCTGGCTTATGTATTTTCCAAAATTTGGTAACATGTATGAGTTCTATGATCCAGCTCAACGCAAGACCTATTCGCTTGAGTTGCCAGAGTTGTATGGGTCCAGAGTTTGCTACACTAGAGATGGTTGGCTGTTGCTATACAGACCCAGAACAAACCGTGTGTTTTTCTTTGATCCTTTTTCTCAGGAAGTTGTCAAACTGCCAAGATTTGAATTGACATATCAGATAGTTGCCTTCTCTTGTGCCCCAACATCTAACACCTGTGTAGTTTTTACAGTTAGGCATGTCAGTCCCACAATTGTTGCAATCAGTACTTGTCATCCAGGGGCAACTGAGTGGGTTACTGTTAATTACCAGAATCGCTTGCCTTTTGTGAGTAGTATTTGGAATAAGATTGTTTTCTGCAATGGATTCTTCTACTGTCTAAGTCTCACTGGCTGGCTTGGTGTTTTTGACCCACTGGAGCGAACTTGGAATGTTCTTGCTGTGCCTCCCCCTAAATGCCCTGAAAATTTTTTTGCGAAAAATTGGTGGAAGGGAAAGTTTATGTCAGAGCATAATGGAGACATTCTAGTTATTTACACTTGTTGTAGTGAAAACCCCATTATATTTAAGTTAGATCAGCCAAAGATGGTATGGCGAGAGATGAAAACCCTTGATGGTATGACACTTTTTGCCAGTTTCTTGTCATCTCATTCAAGAACTGACCTCCCTGGAATGATGAGAAACAGCGTCTACTTCTCTAAAGTTCGTTTCTTTGGAAAACGCTGCATATCTTATTCTCTCAATGATTGTAGATACTATCCTTGTAAGCAGTGTTACGACTGGGGAGAGCAAGATCCTTTTGAGAATATCTGGATTGAACCACCTGAAGACCTCTCAGCCTTCATTTGAAGAGAATACCAGTGATGCCTGATTTGTATGTGCAAGTTATACAGGTATGCTACTTTGGTTAACCATTTTTCATATTACCTTATATTCTTTCTCGCACAGGATTGAATGCTGCTGTTGCTCCTTGCTCCTTGTATTTGTTGTAGCTCGTGGAAACGTGATTATCTTTAAGGAACTTAAATAATTTCAATGCTTGTCTGATGTAAAGCTAAAGATATACCAATTGAAGATTGAAAATCAAGAACGGTTTCAGCACCATATATTTGCTAACCCCATGACCAAGGGAAGCTTGGAAGTGAATCTCACCGTGTTCTTATGAACTTTAACATGTAATACAAGAAAACACGGAATGCTGTTTATAAGGGACACTAATGGTTACTGTCTGGGATAGAAAGTACAAAGTACTGACGATAAAAATATGTTTGGTTGGAAAAAAAAAAACATAAAAATAAATTGGTTTCTAGACAATTTTGAAGTGAATTTTTACTTTCAAAATAGGAGGGACAGAGAGGATTAGAGATAAAATTTGTTATTTTTTATTTCTAAAATATCTTTATAAAAAACTTTTAATTTTAAAATTGTTCAACTAAGATAAAAATATTTATTATCATAGTTTTAAAACTCGATTTTGGATCAATTTAGGGCAAAGCCTGGGACACTAGTCAAGGCATGAGTCAGGTTGACCCGAGTAAGTGTAAAAATAAAAGTGGTTATTATCATAGTTGTAAAACCAAATTTAAGGGTTGACTCGATGTAAGGCCTGTGTCACAAGTGAGGTTGATTGTTGATTCGGGTCAACGTAAGGATAAAAGTGATTATTATTATAATTTTAAAATTAATCTCAAGGGTCATGTCCGGGGCAAATCCTGGGCCATGTGCCAGGGGGTCAACCCAGGTGGATCCAGGTTACCATAAAAATAAAAGTGGTTATTATAATAGTTTTAAAACTTGATTTGTGAGTCAAACCTATGGAAATGCTCGGGTCACGATCAGGAGGGTTAACTTGGGTTAATGTAGAGATAAAAGTTGTTATTATTATAGTTTTAAAATCTATTCGGAGGTCGATCAGGGCAAGACTCAGGTTACGAGTCGGAAAGGTCAACACGGGTTAACCCAAGTCAAATTATGAATAAAAAATATTATTATCTTAGTTTTAAAACTCGATTCAAGGAGTCTTAGTTTGACAATTTTTCAATCATAAGAGTCAAATTAAGGTAAGGTTTAAGTCACGGGTTGAGAAGGTTAACCCGATTGACCAAAAAAATTAAAAACAATTAAAGCTACCTTGTGACCAATTTTTTTCTTCAAAAAAGTTAGTGAGTTTTTTATTCGTGTTTTATCCTAAATTGACTTGGTTTTTGATCGGTTTAGGTCGAGTCAATCCTTCCTCTATTTTTTAAAAGCTCGAACCAGTCCAGGCCTCGGGTTAACTTGATTCCGAGTCAACATGTTATGCTAGTCTTGGTTATAACTAGATTTATTATAATGTTTTTAATTTCAACATTCAATATAAACTGAAAAAATAAGTAATTATTTTTTAAAAGAAATATGTTTGAAAATATATATTAAAGATAAAATAAATTTTTTATATTTTATTTTATCTTATTCACTATAATTAAACAGGAGAAAAAAACAATCATTTTATTTTATATATTATTATCGATTACAATTTTGTTTCATCTTTTTCTCTGTCTTCATTGTCTCTTTTCTTTTTCGGATAGTAACCAAACACTGCTTAGAAGCTTAGCAAAGTCAACCTCAGCATTATCATTGTATTTGCACAACTTTTTACACCAGCACAAACCTCTGATACAAGGATCATCTATTGTACTCTTGCATGCACATTTGATACAAGGATCTGTCTAAAAAATTTCCCTTCAGCAATGAAGGCTTTGAATGGTGCATTTACAGGCGTCTTCGTATTTGCCTCCTTGATACTTGATCCTGCATGACTGTTTAATGTTTATGTGGTTGCAGCGTTCCATGGAGCAGGTTTAGAGTGCCCACACACGCGCATCAAGATGGAGCTGTTCATCATTGAAGAGTCCTTGAAGCTTTATGATACGGTGCCGCTCAAATGCAGTGTGCTTGAAGCATATATTAGGAAGTTCTTTCAGTACAGGGGAGTGAATAACCTTGAGGTGTGCCCTTTGAGGATCCGAATTTAGATCCTTCGGAAGGGCCGCTGTGTATGATCATCTGTGCATTCTGAGGCATATAATGTGTGTTTAAAACAAATATGTTTATTATTTCTAGTACAGTTGAATACCTAATTAATGTTGTTTAGTAGCTTAACCAAGTTGGAAACATGGTAACTTTAAAGATATTGATTAGAACCGAGAAAGGGAACCGATATGAGAATGCAGTGTTAGTCAAACATTACAGAATTTGTGTTGCTGTTGGTGTCTTCGGTTATTTCTCTGGAAATCCCTCCTTCTTCCGGCCCTGAACCGATCCCATTTGAATAACCTCGGATCTTGAATATGCAAATTTTGTAACTGCTTTTTTAGTTCTCAAACCTTGATCAATTGTCTTTTGATTGTCCTCGATCTTGATAATGAATAAATACAATTATTAGAAGGTTAAGGGTGTTTGTCTACTTCAAATAATTTTTATAATATTAGAATTTTACATTTACCTGAAATTTTATTTATTTATTTAACAATATATGATCTAGTAATTTGTTTTATACTATTTACTTGTGCACACGAGATAGGAAAACTAAAACTCTAAATCTAACCATTCTATTTACTTTTGCACACGAGGTTTTTGAAATTTGTTATTTCTTGTTTCTTGAGCGGGGGAAAATGACCAAGTGATCCGAGTTTTTTACACCTTTTCACACCCTTTTTTCCATTGATTTGATTATCGCCATCAAAATCTGATTATTCTACTGGTTTCCAACCTCAAAGCCACCTGGGCTTAGTGCTCGACATGGAGACGGTGAGGCTCGTTGTGTGCTTGAAAAAGCTTCCGAATACAACGACGAGAGGGCTCATAAAGTGCTGGATTCTGTTCTCCCGGGCTTTGCGGGTAATGAAGTCTAAATCCACCACCGTGAAGCTTTCCTTTGGGCTTTGCGGGTGTCGAGAAGGTGAAGTTGAAGAGTATTCTTGTGAACATAATTTTTTGTCCAAACCCGTAGTTAATCTCTCCATGAATATTTCTTTATGTCCTCCTCACAAATCCAGTCAGTTTTTTTGTCGGGTCTTTATTTTCTCTCATGGAAATGATTTATCAGGGTCTCAATTTAGAAAAAAATCAGGGATCTTCTTCCATTTCTTAGGGTCTCAATTTAGAGAAAAATTCGGGATTAAAGAGATCGGTGTTTGTGCTTATTTTTATTTGAGTGAATAATCTAAAGACACTCCACAATAAAAACAACAAATCCCTAATTTTTTCCAAAGAGCAAAACCCAAAAACCATAAATATCAAAACCCTAAAAAACCATCACTATCAAAACCCAGGATAATCAAAGGCAGATGAGTGGGTTCCCTGACAATTTAGAAGGCATGCCTATAACAATTGCCAATGATGGGTTAGCTTTGTTCTTTGGTTTAGACACTTTCAGTTATCAACATTTTCAGATCTGGACTTTTCGATTTGAGGGCGAAGATCTGAGGAAGTAGCATATGCCCTGTTTTTTTTTAAATGAAGCTTTGAAGGCATGCTGGATTGTTATTTTTTATTCTGTGACATTTTTGTTATTATGATACTACCTCACATTCATGCTCTCTAAAATAGGAAGTCATGAATTTTTTTTAATAAATTAATAATTATTACTTTTAAAATTCTTCAATGTCAAATTTACAAATCCAGGAACACAAGCTAGTAAAACGCCAGCAAATTCAGAGCAATCAACAAAGTTCATAATCAAACAATCAGGCAAACTCAATTTGGGGTTGAAAAGCCATTTAACCATGTGTTAGCTTTGTCATCAAAATTGCCTGCATTGCCAGTTTATTATCAGCATGTGAACCTCCATTTACGACATTGAATGCAGCAAAACCAAGGTCTTGTTTCCAAGAAGATTTGTAATGTGCTGCAAGATAAATGACATCACAACAATGAATCCCCCCAAGGATTACAATGAAACAATAGAACAACAGACTACACTAGCACTACATGTATACCTGGTAAAGACGGATCTTCTTAACCATAGCACCTACTTTGCAAACAGCAAGTGACACTATAAGAAATTGGACGAGCTTTAACTACCTCAATCATTGCCCTGGTGGCGTAGAGAGAGCTTCTCATAGAAAGAACTGAAAAAATCCATCATTGATCTTAACATTGGATCAACCCCAGATTGACTACGTACATAAATCAAAGAATACAACTTTCAAATTCTGACTCCAATCTTAATTTAATAAAATAAAAACAATGAACAAGAAGAAGAAGAAGAAAAAGAAAAAGAAAAAAAGTGTCCATAAAATCTTACCTGGTGGAGTGGAATTTCAGGCATCAATGGTATCATAAATTCTTGATATTCAACGGGTCAGTGGCTTAGGTGTAGTGAGTTTTAATACGCAGGCTAAAAGTCTCTTGAACCAAAGGCATATGTTCCAAAACTAGCTTTTATGCCAAAAACCACCATGATCATCAAATTTCCACCAATGAAATCCTCAAATAACAATAACTAATGAAATAACAACACATATGTTCCAGCAGACATGGATTTTTAAATCCATTGAGAATTGGCACGTAAAGAACCAGTTAAAACCATAATGCAAAACAAAAGAGCCTAAAGGTTAGGTTTGCATTTGAAGTTTGGAATTAGAACCATAGATGCATAAGATCACAGTGGTGCTTCCGGGATTTCTTCAGCAAGAAGAACAACATATAAGATCATATGGGGGTCTATAAACCAATATCATGTTTAGTTTAATTTAATTTCATCCAGAATTCAGGAAACAATACAAACACCTATCACTGATGAATACGAACAAAGTGGTTTAATTTAATTTTTTCCAGTATTCATATGATGGTGAACCACATAGCTTGTGTATCTTATGTAGTTGCTCTACCTAGATCATCAAGCAAACAAGGACATGATTCTGTAGCAAAGCTTATTAATCATGAACATGATTCTGAAAAACAAGGAACCTTATTAATCAGGAAACAAGCAAGGTATCAACCTCAAACTAATCTTTCAACCATTTTTCGGTAGCAAATCTTTCAACCATTGGTATACATCTTTAACTTATAAGGTGAGTTCTCAATCCTTTCTCCCATTAGAACCTCACCAAGATTTTTAACACTATATTTAACACCCTCTAAAATCTTACAAAAAGGTAAACTATAATAGCTAAAAGGAATCTCAGTCTCAATAGAAGTGACCGAATTCACTTTCACTGATAAAGTATCAGCAATACCATATTTGTGAGGGTAACTACCAGAAAGGTAAAACCCATGCCTAGATTGGAAAATCAAAAAAAGGGTCAAGACCCAGATCTTAAAATGATTATCATTAGCTCTGGTACCGGGCATAAGACATGGTTTAAGCTCTAAATGTAACGAAACTTCGAGCCTGGGCTCCAAATTTTCAACATATGACAGACCCATCGCTCTAAAAATACAATCCGTCTTCTCATCCAAGGATCAAACTTGAGGTAGAGAGCCTAGTGCTGCTGCTGCTGCTACATATTATTAAACGAGATGAATAAAATTATTTAGCTACGTCTTTGTAATTGATATCACCAGTGATCCTGCCATGTGACTTTTCTCACAATTTGGATGAGTTTTCTGAGCGAAGCAACAAGGTGCCCTAACCAAGCATAAGAAGAAATGCAAGGTTAACGAGATGACGTTGCTTCATCCAAAAATTCATGATGTACTACAAGCTGTTTTCAGTGTACCTAGACATAAATAAGCTGTCAGTATACATAAAGCAACCTACACTACTCAGGACTACCCTGTGACCTGAAGCAAAAACAAACAATGAACCAACATGCTCAAAAATCTGATCGTCCACCCTTTATAAAAAAAGAAAAAAGAAAAAAAAAAGAGCTAGTAAATGGATTTTTCAAAAATATAGGCCAATTTCCACTAAACGAAATTAATTTTCTTGCTTGTTTGAGATGTTACAAAGCTTTTCTCATCATCCAAGTAATCAATGTCAAACAGTAAAAAATTCCTTTTCCCCTTCGCATTTCCACTGCTAAAATTAGTATGGGTTATATCGGCTGCGTCCACGGCCGCCATCATTACGTCTCCCACCACTCGAGCTACCAGCACCACTACCCCTGCCACCCCAGGGCTGTGGTGGAGGGCTGTGCATTTGCATTCCAGGCTGTTGGCTGAGGCAAAATAATAAGGATATGTTAAATTCTGGCTGACAACTAATTATTCTGCCATAGCAAGAAGTGTGAAAGTACTGGAATCAAATTCAGGATTTGCACGCCATTAAAATCACTGATCTGGCAATTGCAGCATCAAGGAACTGAGGTAAGACATCTTTTCACAACATAGTAAGAAGCTCAATCATCATGTTCATTGTGCTCAGGGTATGACACTGTCGAGATTAGCTGTGCTCAATTCTCAGCATGACACATTTGAGAAATATTTTAAGGGTAATTAGTATTACAACGTGAGAATAGAGCAAGGTTCATTTCCAAACGTTCCAGGTACACGAAGCATTTCAGAGTGATGAAAGGAGGTTGTTGGACAAACAGGTAAACAAAAGGATGATGACAAATAATCAGCCAGCCAATACAAAAGTACGAGCAACTGATATCAAACAATGGAATAGAAAAAAACAGGGTTCTAATTTGCTAACATATGTAACTGGTTCCTGTTGGATATGCAACTGATTGAAAATTATAAAAAAGTGATACTTACAGGACATATCCAATCCTTCCATCAGGCAAAAGCATTGGCATCATTGACATGCCAGCAGGAGTCGGTCCCCTACCATAGATGACTGGCTGCATGGTTTTTCATGCCAATGAACAAATACACTTAATCAGAAAGTCTAATAATTTCAACATGCACACTAGACATGTCATAACAAAGGGAACAGACTAATCCTTATCAAGCACACACTTTCGGTGATGATGTAAAATGCAATTTTTGAATTGGAAAAATACTTTTTATGAGGATAACCCATTGCTTAATGTCAATACAATTCACTGGGTCTTTTCTTGTTGTAATTAAATTGTGTTTATTGTTATTAATTCAAGCATGTATTGGGCTCCACATTCCAAGCAAATATTGTCAATCACAATAATCATGCTGAATTACAATCAGTAATAATTTGCAGTCAGCATTCAAATCGACTTCTTTATAATATCAAACAAATGGTCACCAGTGTGCCATTCTGTCGCACCTGACAACCAACATTAAGAAATCTGTTTATGCCACCTCTACCCTGCAGCATCCTTAGAGAAATTTTGCAAATATAAAATCATGCAAATTGACATCAGCAGGACAAATTCCTGCCAATTAAAAGTAAACCCATCTTTATTTCTGTCTTGAAATGAATGAAAAGGCAACTAGCTCTTCAGCATCAAACCAAAAAAAGAGGTTGAAATAACTCAGATATTCAAGTTGACAAACTTTTCAAATATTTCCTTCCTTGATTGACCATAGCAGACAACCATAAATATGCTTATTCTGTGTGTCAGAGAGCCAAGTGTGTGTGTGTGTGTGCACGTGCGCGCACGAGAGAGTACAATTTAACATCAACTTACCTGTGCAAAGCCAGCAGCACCAAATCCTGCACCAAGAGCACCATATGAACTCCCAACTAAACTGTAACCAACACGAGGTGGGAAGCTTGAATGTGGGGATGACTTCTGTGAATTTGGCCCTCCAGAAGACTTCAGATCTGCTTGAGGCTTTGCAAGGGAACAATCCAAAACTTGACCTACCAAACAAAGAAGCAACAGTCATTAATAGAGAATATTCATAAGTGAAAGAAAGAGAGGATATGCTAGATCTGAGGAAAAATTACCATCAATTTTATATTTCTCAGTGTTCTTTAATGCCTTCATGGCACTTGACCTCTCTGCAAAATGCACAAAACCAAATCTGCTCTTTTCATGTCCTGGTTTTGCAGGTGGCAGAACTACTTTTGTGACTTTTCCATGATGCTCAAACAGCTGCCTTAGACGATCCTGATTAATATCTTCTGGTAAGTTCTTGACATACACTGCCTTGACCTGCACCAGATGTATTAAGTCAGTCATGACTTGAAAACCTCTCAAAATAAACAATTCGAGAGATGTAACCACACTGTCTTGCTGTTGAGCACGAGCAATTGCCTAAGATAAAAAAAATTAAAAAAAAAATGTTTGAAAAAAAAAAAAAACAGAGATGGAAAAGTTGATTTAGCTTGGTCTTGTGAGAAGGGTAAAAAAGATGGTCCTCATAACCTCCAAGAAATAAGACTGTTTGGTATCAATACCAAGAAGGCAACAAGACAGGTGCAAAAGCATTTCAAGCAGATCAACTAAATTTACTGATAGTCAACACAAGGCTCCATTAAAGAAAATAGCAGACAAAATATGATAATACAGCAGACCTGAGAAGCAGCAGAAGATCCTGCATTTTTGGGATCCGCCCAGCTCACAGTTGGAGCATTATCATCTAGCTTGAATTCTGGGTTTGACATCATTTTTCTTGAGTATTCTGCACATGCATGATTATAATACTCGATGAAAGCAAATCCACGATTACGGCTTGGGTTCTGTGGATCCTGTAGAAGATAAGGAAGTGCAATCAAGAAAAATCATTACACAATTAAACATTAACCTGGGTTGTCTATGTATGCATGTACAAGAAAATCAAGCACACAAACCTTCAGCAATTCCACCGAATTAACTCCTGGCCCAGTCTTTTTTACAGCCTTCTTCATATCTTCTTCTCCCCAGTTTCTTGGAACATTTCCAATAAACAATCTATGATTTGCTTGAGATGTCGAACACTTAACCTTTTTACCCTGAATAGAAAGCAGGCAGGTTAAAAGAAATGGAAACTACCTGCACTAAGAAGTCAGAAACTCTTTTTCAAAAAAATAAAAAATGAAAGTAACATTCAAACAACATATAGTGAGAAAGATAATAGTGAAGGCAAATTCCATTGCAAGCATAAACCTGAAGTGATGTTCATGGCTGATGTTGTTTCTATAAAAGAACTCAGAAGCATAATACCTTAAATTCAGTATTGTTCAGCTCTTCAATGGCCTTCGAAGCCAACTCCTTTGTTCTGAAAGTCACAAAAGCATAACCTTTTGACTCGCTTGAGTCTTTTCCCTTCATTATCCTTATCTGTTGTCAGCTTAAACAAGATTTAGTCCATCCAAAACAAAAAACAATGACAGCACTTTTACAAAGACAAGATGAGTTACCTCCGTTACTTCTCCTATAGATTCACAAAATTCTTTCAAATCCTCTTCAGAAGCATCAGGGGGGATGCCACCGAGATACACCTCTGACCCATGAGGAGGAAGTGCAAGAAGCTCAGAATGTTTTCTATGCTCATCTTCCTCCTCATCACCATCTGAGCCCTTTTGCGAATCTGCTTCATCAGAAGCCTCTTCATTTTCTTCCTCCTCTACCTCCTCTTCCACCTCTTCCTCTATCTCTTCCACTTCCTCCTCTTCCTCTACTTCTTCATACTCGACTTCTTCTTCCATTGTCTCCTCGCCTTCATTGTCACCATCAAGGTCAACCTGCTCTTCATGCTCGGCAGACTTTTCAGGCACATCTGGTTCATCAGCAGATGCACCACTTGCCCTTGATCTCGGCATCTTATCTATCTAACAAAAGAAGCTTGCAAGGCAACTGTGAAGCAAGCACAGAAGCCAGAAGCATTCACAGAAGGAAGAATGCAAGTATGGAAAGGTGGAAACAAAATGAGAGGCCAAATGGAGTTGCAGAATAAGAATCTTGACAGAATTTGTGCCATGAGAAATCGGTCCAAGGAGTTTTAATGCGAATGATAATCAATTAAGGGATCATGAAAAGCAAATAGCTTTAGCGGCAGCAAGAAAGAATTAGGAATGACAATAGAGAGGATAATGATTGATGATGATAATGTTCAACAGATTAAAAACTACATACAATGAAGCAATGAATTTCTTGAAATTTTGATACTGATACTGGCCCAAAAAAACAACAGCCAGTTTAATCGTTCAACTATCTATCCGGATCAATGCATCCAGCCAAAAACAAAAGGGAGAAAAAAGAAAAAGAAAAAGAAAAAAAGTAATGAGAGATTGAACTAATGTGATTCACAAAATAAATTACATAATGATTATGAAGTAATGTAACAAAAATGAAGAAGCTTAATATCCCCGCAAAGAAATTTATAATTAATTAAAAACAATACATAATAACAAGCAACAGATACAGCCTTCTCTTGATTCAAATTCAAAGCTTTTCAACCTACCCCACCCCAAAAAACAAACCCCAAATCTTAATTGCATCTTCTAGAGCCATCTGGATTTACAGCTACATTGCTCCATCTACTACAAAAACATCTTAGTTCATGCCCCAATTGCAAACATTTTTTGCAAGAATTAAATCCAACTCAAACCAATTCCCGCCATTAATGAGCTAGTTGGCTCCTATTTTTCTAATTATAACATAAATAAGGAAACAATGAAAAAAACCTCCTTTATTCATATTAGCAGCTCTCTTTTAAAAGAAATAAGAAGAAAGAAAAGACGAGTTCCTCCACAATAACATATTAATCTACGGCCGTCGAGCAACTAAAACCAAAGCCAACAGAACCAAAGAAACCAAACCCACAATCATATTCTAGACAAATAATTAGAACAAACAAACAGTTCCTATTAAACTAATGTAAAAGCAAAGTATCTAACTTTAATTGCAACAACCAAAAGGATAGAGAGAGAGAGGGAGATTTTACCGTATTAGGAGCACGCAAACTCGAGCTAAATAACCACGGAGGAAGAAGAAGAGGGAGCTTTGAATGATTTTTTTCCTTAACAAAAACCCTAACTTTATTTTTTTTGTTTTTCCTTTCAGCTCTAATCGTTGAGTTCTTTCGGTACTTTGTTTTCGCTGGCCTTGAAATCTAAAGAAGAAGATGCGCGCTGTGCCCTAATTTAATGGGCTAGTTAATTAGTAAGGAATAACGCTGCAATGGATAATGAATGGATAACGGATACCTACTCCAACGGCCCAATAAATGACGGCGCAGCAAACAACAATTCAGATAAAACAATAGTCCTGGTTCTTTTATTAATTAATTCTTGTAAGATATTAAAGACTGAAAGCTAGCATGGATTTCATTATAAATTCATTTTTCTTATGGGCAAATTAGATATACCTTCGGAGCTTGTTACTCAAGAAAAATTATAATTAGGATCAATATTGAAAATTATGATATTTTATTAGGTATAGAACTTTCTATTTTTAATTATAAAAATATTTTTAGATAAACTTTTATTTATATAATTATAAAATCTGATCTGATTCATGACTTAATCAAAAACTTGGATCATATGATTAGATAGATCAATTTAGTTTAACTTGATATAATCCAAAGCGATGTTATTTTAAATTTTTTTTTTTAAATGATCTAATTAATTCTCATTTAGTTTTTGATCGGGTCAGCTCTCATCTTATTTGATATAAAACTTAATCTGGGCTACGTTTTGAATTGATAAATTACCAGGTTGATTCAATAAACCGGGTTAGGTTTAACAATATTATATATACAACTTGGTATATTTATTAAATTTTATTTTTTTTCTAAATATTAACCCCAAATTTTAAGCCAAGAAAATAATGAAAGAAAGCAAACCTTGTTATCACCAAGTTAGCAACACATACGTATGAAAATATTTATGTCAAAATAATAAGTGCAAGAGAAATCTTTCATTAGTCCTCCGACTGATTTTTTTTTTTTTTTGTAATGGGTCTACTAAGAATTTTGTGCTTTGCACGTGTTAATGTGAGATTCGTGAGCATTAAAAATAAAAATGTGTACTGATAAACTATAAAAATATTTGCTAAGCAATTAGATCTAGGTAAGAATCAGATTAATGT
>Ga0325404_1005425_pt1 | contig 13432 bp, 3 predicted proteins | sample PopdelMetagenome_18_FD_205664 | JGI IMG/M metagenome (GOLD analysis project Ga0325404, IMG submission 205664) | Populus deltoides microbial communities from Bellville, Georgia, United States - Xylem-Control-R1 | ecosystem: Host-associated > Plants > Phyllosphere > Stem > Wood/Secondary xylem... | reverse complement strand
TTTGAAAGGACAGGTCAGGTTCTGGTTTCTTACTACGATCTAAAACCATTGTATTTATTAGCACGTGGAGTTCCATTAAAACAGAATTTGAAAAGAGGTTAGAGGGCCTGGGTTTAAAGCAATTGGAGCTGAATTTGAAAAGCCCAACTTATTCCATCTAGAATTAGTACTACCCATTTATATTTTATCACGGGTTATAAATTTATTTTTAAAAATATTACTAGTTATGGAGATTATTTTCATGTGTTTTTTTACATAAAAAAATTAAAATGTAAATTGAAAAATTTATGAAAAAAAATCAAGATATTCCGTAACATAAAATGAGACATGCATCTAATTGTATTTACGAAACTTATTCATTTAAATAAATAAAAGATAAATCTACACCTTAAAAATTCCATGACTTAAAAGATAAACACAAATAAAACTAACTAAATAAACTCACGCCATAAAAATTATTATGCTAGGCTGAACACATCAGCAAAATAATTCTAAAATGAATATTTTTTTATTTTAAAAAATAAACTTCATTTGTATAAAAAAATATAGATGAATTAGAATAATACAAAATAGAAATAGAACAACTAAAAAACAAATTTCAAAAAAATATGCAAAAATCATGAACAAGATCATGAGACCGGGATAAACAAATGAAAAAAACTTAAAGATAATCACAAAACCAATATTAAAAAACTAATACGGAACAATAAGACTGTACAAAGCTGAATTCCTAACAAATCAAACGTTGAAAGATGAAAGTAAGAAAAAAATTTTAATTACATAAAAGGATAGAAAAAAATAAGGGTGGGAAAAAAACATTAATTAGAGGGATAAAAAAATTCAATTTGAGGGTTTAATTGAAGCAAAAAATATCTTTAATAGAATGAAAAAAAATGAGTGTTAAATTAAAAAAATAATAACAATAACATAAAATTTCATTGGAGGATGAAATTGAAAAAAAAACTTCAACAAAAGTGCCAAGGATAAAATTAGAAATATTAAAAAAAAAGGACTGAAATGAAAAACCAAACATATGAGAAATTGTAATTGAAGGACTAAATTGAGAAAAATAAAAACTCGTATAAATAGAAATGGAATGAAATAAGAAATTAATAGAATGAGGACTGAAATTGAAAAGTAAGAAACAAAGAAGACAATGGTGTACATAACCTATCAAGAGAGAGAAAAGGAGAAAAAATCAAATGACCATCGGCAATAATTCGACCACTGTGATCTGTTATACATCACTCTATATGAAAACGGACAAGGTAGCGCATCTAGGGAGACAACAAAAGGCCAGTTACATTCACCGGGTGGCATCACACACATGTTAGGGCATGCCGAACTTTAAGCATTAAAAGATTAGAAAAAAAATATGAAAATACCAAAATACTCTCACGACCTCAGCAATTACACAAAATATTCATATGAAAGTACAAAAATACCCCTGTTTTGTCTCTTTCAAGGTTAAAGATGTAATTGCATTGTACATTAAAATTCAAAAACCTCAAAACACTTTTATCCAGCAACACAATAATTTTTTGACTCTAGGGCAAATACATATTTTTACTATTAAGACGCTTATGCAAAGTCAAGAAAGTTCTTGGTCAACAAGTTTATATTTTGTTGACTTTAGGGGCAAAAATATATTTTTATTGTGCAAAAAATGAAGAAAAGACATCAGCACCCCCACCCAAGAGGCTTAATGTTTTTTTACCAAAAGACATAAATGTAATTTTACAATAGCCCAAGACGCATTTTAATATGGATTGGGCTACAGTAAAACATCAAAGCCATTTAGTTTTGTAGGTAACAATCTAAAGTATAGAAGACCAGGCTACTAAAAAATTAATAAATCAATATCGAGAGTTTTTCAATTGCTATTTTAGATTGCATTAGATAAATGGCCTACGCTACGCCGCGGGTCAGGTTAATTTTTTATGAATGTAAAAAAGATGTCCATATGATATCAACGTTTTAGAAGAATAAGAAAATCAAATAACTTTTAGTAACTAAAAGAAGTCACATGTGCTGTCAGAGCAGTGACCTAGAAAGCAAACAAAAACAAAATACCATGAATCGACCATCTCATGCTTACTTTCATATAACTAATTTAATTTAATCAAAAATTAAAATTCCTTTTAAAAAAGCTAGATTCAACAAAGGTAGAAAAACAATAAAGTAAACCCTTATTGCTTTCAAAACCATAGAAAACTCCTATAGAAAACAAATAAAAATAACAAAATATTTGTGGATGAAATTGAAAAAAAAATAAACTTAACAAAAAAGGAAAAAACCAAGCAAGCCGGGGTGGACTTTATAAACCCGAATTAATCTCTCAAACCCATAACTTGTTAAATTATAGACCTAGGCTAAACTAAATAGTGAAACACATGCCAAATTAAATGCAAATGATGAAATCAATATATTTAATTTAATTTAAAAACAAAATTCCTTTTAAAGAAGCTAAATTTAACAAAGACTGGAAAAAAAAACCCGAGGCAACCCTTGTTATTTAAAAAAAAAGACAAATCCCATAGAAAGAGAATAAAAAAAATATATTAGAGGATGAAATCTAGAAAAAAATAGAGCTTAAAAAAAGAAAAAATTAAGCAAGCCCGAATGAACCTTGTAAATCTAAATTAAACTCTCAAACACACAATCCATTAAATTCTTGACCCAGGAGTTCAACACCTAAAAAATTTAAAGTTGGAGAATGAAATCAATTAATTTAATTCAATTAAAAAAATTCCTTCATAAAAGCAAAATTTAACAAAGATAAAAAAAAAAATCAAGGTAACTCGTGTTATTTTCAAAGCAACTAAAAAATACATAGAAAGTGAATTAAAAAATAACAAAATCCTGGAGGATAAAAAAAAATAAAAAAAGGAAAAAAAAACTAAGGAAACCATATATATATGGAATATTAACATATTAGTATTTAAATCATTTAAGCATAAAATACATTATGATATTAATAATGTGATATGCATATATCAAAACTATATGAAAACTATGTTTTATTATATCCAATATTTATGTTATCATCAAAACATATAATTAAATCATTATTATAACCATACGGCTAACACTTATATAGTAAAAAGAAAATTGTTAGGGGGAGCTTTTATTTTGTTAGACATTAAAGGAAGGGAGTTGCCGAAGTCTGTAAATTCAGATGTTGTAAAGAAATATTATGCTTGAATTTAATGTTATAAAAAAGTTAAAATTTTAGCCATATGGTTTTCAAAAAGATTTTTTTTATTCTTTGTGTCTCTTAATATTTTTCGTTGATTCTTTGTCATATCTCTTTAAAAATAATCTTGTTTTTGATCCACCACATAACTAATACTGATATTAATTGAATAAACCTGATAAACATAAACATCAAAGAAAAAAAATAAAAAGTGAGTTTATTTGAGTTCGAAGTGCATTTGGATCATCTCAAAGGGATGAGATTGCTAAAAAAAATACCAAAAGGAGTCATGATGAAAGAAGATAATAGAAAACAAAAGGGTGGATATGAGTCTTAAAGGGTGATCCAAGGGGCAAATGAAGTTTTAATATAAAATTATCAAGAAACAACAAAGTCAAGACAAAGAAAATATCTAGAAGGTTTATAACCACATTACTTCTTCAAAACAGAGTTTAAATGGAAAATGAGTGTAAACCCCACAGAAAAATAAAGGTTACCTAGATTGCAAACTAACTACATGAGAAATAAAAGTGAAGAAATTCATGCATATGGTTAAATAAAAATGGAAATTCAGAAATTTTTGGATATAAGTTTCTGGATGAAATATTTCGAGACATTGTAAATCAACTCGAAAATGTTGAGGGTTGGATTAAATTAAAGAAAATAAACTAAACTAAAAGTTGTGGGGTGAAATTATAAGAAATGAAAAGAGATATAACTTAATTATAAGAAGAAGAAAAAAGATGTATGGGCCTAAATGCAAATAAAAAAAAATTATAGGGCATAAATACTCCTATTCTCACCAAAATCTGCAGAAATCATAAGAAAAGAAAAGAGGGAGTTTTTGTATTCATTCTTGCAAATTCAAGAGAGAAACACCAAAATTTCAAGAAAACCATCCAAGATTAAGGGTTTATAGATGGAATAAATACTTGTTGGCAAGGGATTAACAAGAAAATTGAACAAGAAGAGAAGATGGAGGGCTAGCTATCATTAGATAAGAAAGGAGGGAGTTGAAAATTTTTCAACTAGTTGAAGATCAAAACCTAAATTCATACCGGACAAGGTGTTCTAAACATGATTTTATAAGTCATTGTAAATTCGATAATGAATTGATGCCTTAATGTGAATTATAGATTAAGGTTCTTAGACTTGAATTGGGGGAAAAGTATTTATTGTTAAAATTAAATTAAATTATGTGTGGTATGTGATTAGGGATGTGAAACCATGATAATTTACCCAGAAAATGTAGTTTGTGAAAGTTATGTGTGAAGGGAAGGGGGCTGACGAATCTGGGCAGACTTGTCTCCTGACTTTCAGTAAGATTTCAGATAGGAGGATGAGGGAATTAGAACTGGGTTCTCCTTAATTCATAGAACTTGTAGCCTCATGTCTTAACTTTCTAACGAGACTAATCTCGCTTGAATCGGAGTTATATAACTCCAGATATGGTTAAAAATCTAAGGAGAGGTCAGATAGTAACAATTCAAAAACGTGACAGTAACAGTTGGACAGTAACAGTCCAAGTGTTTGTTGATGAACAATTTTGACTATTTTAGAGGCAGAACTGGGTTCTTTTTAATTATAGAACTTGTAGCCTCATGTCTTAGCTTTCCAACGAGACTAATCTCGCTTGAATCGGAGTTCTATAACTCCATATATAGTTAAAAATCTGAGAAGAGGTCAGACAGTAACAGTTCAAAAACGAGACAGTAACAGTTGGACAGTAACAGTCCAAGTATTTGTTAATGAGCAATTTTGACTATCTTAGAGGTAGAACTGGGTTATTCTTAATCATATAATTTGTAGCCTCATGTCTTAGCTTTCCAACGAGACTAATCTCACTTGAATCGGAGTTATATAACTCCATATATAGTTAAAAATCTGAGGAGAGGTTAGACAGTAACAATAAAAAAATAAGACAGTAACAATCCAAATGTTTGTTGATGAGCAATTTTGACTATGTTAGAGGCAGAACTGTGTTCTTTTTAATCATAGAACTTGTAGCCTCACGTCTTCGCTTTCCAATGAGACTAATCTTGCTTGAATCAGAGTTCTATAACTCCATATATAGTTAAAAATCTGAGGAGAGGTCAAACAGTAACAGTTCAAAAACGAGACAGTAACAGTTGGATAATAAGAGTCCAAGTGTTTGTTGATGAGCAATTTTGACTATCTTAGAGGCAGAACTGGGTTCTTTTTAATTATAGAACTTGTAGCCTCATGTCTTAGATTTCCAACGAGACTAATCTCGCTTGAATCGGAGTTCTATAACTCCATATATAGTTAAAAATCTGAGGAGAGGTCAGACAATAACAGTTCAAAAACAAGACAGTAACAGTTCAAGTGTTTGTTGATGAGCAATTTTGACTATCTTAAAGGCAGAACTGGGTTTTTCTTAATCATAGAACTTATAACCTCATGTATTAGCTTTCCAACGAGACTAATCTTGCTTAAATCAGAGTTCAATAACTCCAGATATAGTTAAAAATCCGAGGAGAGGTAAGACAGTAACAGTTCAAAAATGAGACAGTAATAGATAGACAGTAACAGTCCAAGTGTTTGTTGATGAGCAATTTTAACTATCTTAGAGGCAGAACTAGGTTCTTTTTAATCATAAAACTTGTAGCCTCATGTCTTAGCTTTCCAACGAGACTAATCTCGCTTGAATCAGAGTTCTATAACTCCATATATAGTTAAAAATCTAAGGAGAGGTCAGACAGTAACAATTCAAAAACAAGACATTAACAGTTGGACAGTAGCAGTCCAAATATAAAGAAAGGAATGATAACTGTGGTTGGACAAAGAATGACAATAGTAATGGGTGAAATGAAAAAAACATAAAATATTAAGAAATGACTGAAAGAAAGACTTATTGGTTGTTGATATGGTTATTATAAAACATATCCTTAAGTAAGGAAAATTTATGAAATAAACCTGTGATTTGCAGGAGGGACCACAGGCGTGGTGCAAAAGCAGCAACATGGGAGCATGGATAGAGCTTCTATTGCAGGTAGGTGATCCGCTCCTATACTTTCTAGTTTAAATTCTATAATTTAATATGTTATTGATGTGAGATGTGAATTACCGAACGTTGGATATTAGAAGAAAGGAGGAAGAGTTTGTGTAATTATGCCAATATTTTGGATAGTATTCTGAATGTATGTGTATTCTAGGTGAACGGTTTTTGTGTGAATTGCCAAGTGATGAAATTATTGTTGACAAAGATATATGAGAAGTGTGATTTGGGGCGTGAACTAGCATACAGTTAGTGTATGTTAAGATCCCGAGTAAGGGGATCGCCATGTTTGGACTAATATACATTTAGTGTATGTTAGGATCCCGGATAAGGGGATCAATTATGTATTGGCTAACATACATTTAGTTTATGTTAGGATCCCGGGTAAAGGGATCAAGATGTATTGACTAGCATACATTTGGTGTATGTTAGGATAAGGGGATCAAGATGTATTGACTAGCATACATTTAGTGTATATTAGGATCCCGGATAAGGGGATCAATCATGTATTGGCTAGCATACATTTAGTGTATGTTAGGATCCCAAGTAAGGGAATCACCTTACATCGACTCCTACGGGGTGATGATGATAACAGTGAAATTGGTATCGGTAATGTGTTAAGCGGAAACAATTATGGGTGGTTTTATGGGATCTTGAATGGAGGTTGATAATGGAAGAAGAAGTGGTTTTTAGTAGTTGAAGGAGAAAAAGTCTCCAATGAAAACCAAAAGGGAGAAATGAATAAAATATGAATGCATGTTTGCCTTTTTAAATTGCTGGATATTTGTGTTGCTATATTATTGTGATATTTATACTTCAATAATATGTATTTTGTTTTCAGGATCATCGCATGCATGACAGGAGTAGATTCTAGCTTATGTTCACTTTTTGTAATTTAGGTTCTAGGGAGTGTACCCTTGTATTTGGTAATATTACTACTTTTATTTAACTCAATTTGTATAATTGATGTTTAAACTTGAATAGATGAATTTAATTCTGTAATTTGTATAACTATATTTCATGTATGCATGTTTATATCTTTATCCATCCACAATGACAATTGTTGTACAATGTATATCATAAAAATTATGGTTGATATGAATGATGATGTTTGTGGGATTGAGACCCAGGATGATTGGGTTGAATTGAGTTAGGAGATGTGGTATATTAAAAGTGTAAACAGATCATATGTCAATAACTTGGGATCTCCCGGTATAGCGGAGACTCCATCGAAATTTCGATAGACTTTAATACAAATACCATGAATATATATATATATATATATATATATATATATATATATATATATATATATATATATATATATAATAAGTTACTATGTTTATCAGTTAACATGAGATCGTTACTTTCTCCCGGATAAATGGATGTTACAATGAGCCTACTATCATAATTATATTTACAATTGAATATAAGAGTTTGAGTGACGCAAGGAAGTTTATAAATTCCGAGCCAAGTATGATCATATGCTTTTACCATAGTTTAAGGTTTCAAATTGTTTATCAAATATCCTAAAAAGAACATATTTCAAAAGATCCCTGGACAATCATATTTCAAAAGATCTCTAGTTGATCATATTTCAAAAATGTTATAACTTAAATTTTGATTTTATTTTTTTCATAAATAAAAGAAAATGAAATGAAAAAAAATTGAATTTCAGGTCAAGACAACGCAAATTGGAAGTGTTGAGGTTTAATTAAGGTGGAATTATGACTTTGAAAGTAAATTTTGGTAGAAATTAAAAAAAATTGACAAGTCCAGGGACTCAATTTAAATTTGATTTGATTTCATTAAAATTCGGGTCAAGACAAGGCAAATTGGTAGTGTTGAGGTTTAATTAAGGTGGAATTATGACTTTGAAAGTTAATTTTGGTAGAAATTAAAAAAATTGACAAGTCTAGGACTCAATTTAAATTTGATTTGGTTTCATTAATGATATTGTAAGTTTAATTGAAGCATTGATAAGTTCGGGACTTAATTAGACTTGAAATTAGTTTAATTAATGAAATAAGAAGTTTAATTGAAGAAGTATTAAAAGTCAGGGCTGCTTTAGGTTCAAATTGCAAGCAATTAAAGTCCAAGGATCTTTGTGTAAAAGGCACCGCAATGCAGGGTCTAATTACGATATCTCCCAGGGGACCGTTTAAACAAATGTTAAAAATTCGAGGACTAAATTGAAAAACGGCTGCCCCGTCTAGAAACGGCGCCGTTTTTCATTTCCATTCATCGTCTTCTTCCTCTGGAAACAGAGGAGACCCCCTGCAAAGGAAAACATCAATCGCCGCACACAGGCCAAATTCAAGGCCGCATTGTCTACCCACAGAATCCATAGCATTTGGTTTGGTCTCCCTCACCCTCATAACTCTCCCCTGACGCAAGGATAAGCACCACCAACAGTCCAACAATGACAGGACTGTTGGTGTTTCCATTCTACCCAAACACGGAGCCAATTCACTCTATACAAGATGAAGATCAAAGTGAAGATAAGGATAAGGATCCCTCTCAAGGTCTGGCTCTATAAATGGGGGAGAGGGGGAGAACCAGTGAAAAAAAAAAAGACAGAGCAAAAAGGAGAGAAAACCAAAGAAATGATACAGAAGAGAGAATTGATTGGAGAAGCAGAAATTGAGAGAACAAAAGATAAAAAAAGGGGCCGAAGGCAGAAAGGAAACCAAAAACAGAGGCTTCGCCAGCAACAAGCACCTGCAGATTTTCGTCCAAAACGCCTGCAAACCAAGTAAGTTGTTTTCGTTCCCTCCTTTCACTTTCGTTCAACAAGCAACTAATTAATTACCCTCCTCTTGTAGCTAGCGCGCGTGAACAATTCACGCACGCTTGCAGATGAAAGTCAGCTGAGTTACTGGTTTGGACTAGTAATCGGGTTGGGTTACTTGATCGAGTCCAGTTTGTACAGCTGGGCTAGATCCAGCCCAGTGTAAAAACAAAATGAGCTGGTGTAGGCCTCTGGCTCATATGACTCAAACTATATTTACTAAGGATGTATTTGAAAAAAAATACTTTATTTATATATATATATTTTTCTTTTTTGTTTTGATATATGATTGACTAAGTCTCATTTTTATATTAGAAAATATTTGGGGGTCTTCGTAGATTTATTTACGGGCTCCTTACGTTATGTTTTATTTTTTTTCCTTTTGTGATTTGTTTTTTTTTTCCCTGCTACATGATCAATATGTGGATTGTTATTATCAAATGCAAGTATATTGTGCAATGTTTTTTTTTATCTAAAAAAAGTAAATAATAAAAAGGGTAAACAAAAAGAAAAAAACATAGAAAAATTGTTTATTCTTTATTAAAAATTCAAAAATTTGCCAATTTATTTATCGGTGTTAGAGCCAGAAATATTGTATTTTTTAGGGGTTGTGTAATATTTACCAACATCAAACTTAGAAATATTCGTTGGCGCTGTTCAATGATGCTAGAGTCAGGAATATAATTAAGAATAACATAAAAAAAAAGGACAAACTCTTAGCAATTTTAGATAAAAACTAGTAATGCAGTCTGCCTAAAGTAAGACGTTTAAGGGATGGTAGCATCTTTCCTTACGCGTAACTAGTCCCGAATTATAAAATCTTTATTGACCAGTTATGATTTCTAGTAATCATAATACTAGATAATAACTTCTTAAACGAGACCGCTTTTTCAAAAAAACAAGATGCTCTACTATTTTTTCATAACAAAATTTTAACTGGTCATTGCGTATCCAAGAGTGATAAAAAGATCCCAAGTCAATTGTTTACTAAAAAAAAAAATAGGTTTCTAGTAGATAATTTTTTAAAGATTCCACGTCAATCTTTATTCAAAAGATCACTAGATGATCACTAGTTAATCACTTTTCAAAGATCCCAAGATGATCATATATTTTTCAAAAATCCCAGGTTATTATTTCTCAAAAGACCCCAAGATGATCATTTTTTGAAGATTTCAAAATTATCATTTTTTCAAAAGATCCCTAAGTCTCAGTCAATCGTTTTTCAAAGATCCCAAGATGATCATCTTCTCAAAAGATCTCAAGTTGATCTTTATTTTTTTAAAGATTGCTAGTTGATCATTTTAAATAAGCCAATCCTTATTCCTTTTCATCTCTTAAAAAAAAAATTACTTTGGTGTGTTATTTTTCCTTACAAGCCTAAAAGTTTCATGTATTTGGACTTGTAAAGAGAGGGATAGAGAGGGTAATTATCATAATTTAATTTTAACTTATTTTTTTTAGTTTGATTTTTAAGGAGGGGAAAATTAATAATTAAAATATCAAAGAATGATTTAGATTAAGGATGTGATTTGACAATCTATAAAAAAAATAGGGACTATAATGTATGTTTCTTTTCTTGATATTTAGTTGAAATAAACTACAAGGATAAATTTAGCTAATCCTTTTTAAATATTGATTTTAATTTTTTTTAAAAGGAATAATTTTATCTTGCACTAGACTTTAAATTATCTATGCTTTAGAACTCTTGTATTATAAATATTAATCTTCAATCATCTTCAAATGATGTGCTAAATGGAAAGCCAAAAATAATAATAAAAATATTAATTTGGCTTTTCAATACTTGTTTTACATGATTCAAGTGAGATTCTAAACAAAATACCAAAATACCATTTCTTTTACAAAAGTATAATTTATAAATATTTTGCAAAAATATCAAAACCTTACAAAACAGTATTCATTAAAAATATTTTTTTTATTAGTTTTTTTCCTTTGATTTTTTTAAATCTATTTTTCTTGTTTGTTTTCTATGAAATTATCCTAGTCTCATGACTCGTGTTATAGGTTTGGTTAGTTCATCTAAGTTGTTTTTTATATCTTATTTTTAGTTGTTTTTTTTTAATTTCATCTTTTAATATTTGATTGATTGGGAATTGTCCAAGTTATCTTTAAACCTACAAAATCGACCAAGACATATTGGTTTATTAAAATAGTTGTGTGTTAAATATATTAAAATACAATTTGCATTTCTAAAAGACTTTTTACCATTGGAGTGACTGTCTTTGTATCTTGTTTAATTATGGTGGATAAGACATAATAAAATATAAAAAACTATATTTTACCTTTAATATTTATTATTGTCAAATTTACTTATTTTAAAAAATAATTAAATATATATTTTTTATTTTAGTTTATATTAAGTGATAAAATTAATAATATTATAATAGAGTTATAAAACTTGTATAATTTTGCTTTAAAACTTAAATCACATAAAATCTAACTTATAATATTTATCTATAATTTATGCATCACGCTTGATAATTGTTTAATAATGATGGAAATCAAATTATGAGATAGGAGATAAAGTCCGGAGTGGTTGGATTATAATCATGATAAAAAACATCTACCTAAGATTCGGGTAGTAATATAGCCAAGTCCAGAAACTAGGTACTATTTTGAAGGTTAATAGCTGGACAAAAAGGGTATGGTTCTGGAAAAACTGGTCGGCCAACTGTATTTACAAATTGATTATTTAGTGAATTGAACAATTATTTTCACTATTATTTTAATAAGTTGATGAAATTAATCGACAGATTAACCAACTGGTGAAGAAAATATTAGACTATGGAATGATTTGGTCCAACAAAATTTTAGACAAATTTAACCGGCAGACTGTTACTATTGACAGCTGCCTATCACAAAAAAAATATTGTACTTTAAATCAAGATTCGATCGAATATGTATACATGAATATTGTGAATTTAATGTGGGGTCATTATATTTTTCCCCCAGAGATGTTTCGAATAAAGAAAATGTATATATAGAGAAGCAACCTTGGTTAATTAGGTTGCTAGTTAGCCCAACCGAGGCCAGCTAGAACAAGTAGCCTAGGTTAGATTGCCAGCCAGAGCCCAATCAGGCTCTTCCTCCTCTTAGCCTTTCTCGTTTTTTTCTCTCATCTCTCCATTTTCCTCGCATCTTTTTATACTCTGGCTATCCACATGTTTTTCAGCCTACCTAGTGCACACCACACCACCCTATCTCACCGATAAACGACTTCTCTGTAACTTCTTAGGCTAACCTTTCCACCAAAAGCCATCCTTAAGCCTCACTTAGCTATCCTTACCGTCAATGAATTGTTCTCGAGCACCGACCTATCTTTCAATGGCAAGCGTGGCATGCCAATCAATACTCAACTGTCTAGGAAAGTAGATATTCCCCAGTATTTTTTCTCTTTTACCAGGAAAGCTTACATGACGGCAGACTCAAGAATGGCTAGTTGTATGTCCCGGCGATAAAGCTTTCTGCATTGCTGATTAATGTTTTACTTCCAGACATCTGCATGCTTGAATAAAAAAATATCACAAGAGAAAGCGGTAAAAATTAACATGAAAGTAAGAAACTACAATGGGAGCTCTGGATGATTTTGATTTTCCCTCGTATTTCTTAGGACGATGAGAGACCAAAGCAGCTGAAAATGGCTGAGAAACAAACCATTACGTGGCTTTCTCTTTGTTCTTCGATTCTGTAGAGTACTGTTTCTTTAGCTTCGTATCAATAAAAGGAAATTATTAAGAATAACATAATTAATTTCCTGATGAGTGTTAAGAATTGTAGACTTCTCTGTTCATAATAATAATAATAAGTTAAATTTTTATTGTGTAGTTTAAAGGTTTGAGTTTAATTTTTAAAAATTATCAATTTAAAAATTATAAATTTTTAGTAATAATCTAGACACGTGTTGACAAGTTCTGTTTTTTTTATTAGACTCAACAGCAAGAACGACTACGTTTCCTGGTTTGACAAAAGACAAGACGTTATTAAATCACTCACATGTTTACGCGGTCTTCAAGGCCAAAGTAGGAGGATACAAAATTTCAACATTCCATCAATTAGAAAAACGTGAAGAAACAGGAATGCTATCAGATAAGTGTCCACGGTCTTGATTAATTTCATGGCTGACAAATTAAGGGCTGATTTCCACTTTGTTTGCTCTTGAAGGAAATCTGATAACTGTTGTTGGTTTTTTGTAAAAAAATTAAGAATAAATAAAAAATAAGTTTAATATTTTATTTTTAAAAACAAGAAATAAAAATGCATCAAATTAACAACTCCAAAAGCTAAATTAATCATGAATCTATCTCTTTTATTTTGGGCTATTTTGGCTTGTAAGTAATTGGAGAGCCATCAGGTTTTTTTTCTACATTTTATTTATTTATTTAAGACATTAAAGAGTATTAAGATAGAT
>Ga0325404_1005421_pt1 | contig 13437 bp, 7 predicted proteins | sample PopdelMetagenome_18_FD_205664 | JGI IMG/M metagenome (GOLD analysis project Ga0325404, IMG submission 205664) | Populus deltoides microbial communities from Bellville, Georgia, United States - Xylem-Control-R1 | ecosystem: Host-associated > Plants > Phyllosphere > Stem > Wood/Secondary xylem... | reverse complement strand
TACGGTATAGCATACTACACACGATAAGTCAATACATTAATAATACAACATTTCGTATTCTAACACATTCCATAATAACCCCTGAATGAAGTTTTTAAACATTGATAATAACCAATTTTTATGATGACTTGAGTCAACTTGAATTCACCCTTTTGACATATGACCCGAACCTTACCTCTAGTTGACTCTTGAGTCAAGTTTTAAAACTATGATAATAACCATTGTTTTCTTATATTGACCCTGGTCAATGATCAATCCCACTCATGACCCGAGCCTTGCCTCGGGTTGAATCCCAATTCAGGTGTTGCGATATCACGGTCGTACAAATTAATTACCCTAGCTTAAATAAACAAGATAGTATAGAGAAAGTAAGGGGTCGATCCCACAAAGAAGTTTTAGTTCGGATTTTTATGTTATATGATATGCAATTGGGGGGAATTTTGAGATTATCTAGACTATAACATAATTATACAATCAAGCTAAATTAAATAAATCAAAAAACTATTAAGAGAACAAACCTTGGTTTCAAATAAACATTCACCTACAGAAATCAGAACCGATCATTGAAACGAAACATCAATTTATATATATAGAATCTTTATCTTTTCTTAACATTGGTTAGTTAATAGATCTACCGTATAATTAACCCTAACAATAAAAAAATCACAATGTTCGCACTAGTAATTAAAATTCAATGATAGCCTTAAAAACTAGATAAATTGATTAATCTAGACAACATAATTGTCCGCAGTTCATGTTTGATTTGATCAAATATTTTCCCTAAGATTAATAACATAGATCCGCTACGATTATTAAACTTAATTGCTTCACAAGTTCATATATCACAACTCCGGGTTTGATAGAAAACTTAGCAATAGATTGTTCACAATAATAACTTAGAGTCCGCTCTAGCAATTAAAATAAACAATCCTAAGAAATAAGCATAGAAAAATAAACATATTCATTCATCATATAAACTGAGAAGAAAAAGTAAAATAAATCTCATAGTTTTTGAAATCCGAAGGTTTCCGTGTCCTTGTAACCAAGAAAAAGAGTTTAGCATTACATGTTTATTCAACAACTAATCAAAAAGAAAAAAAGAATTTACGATTTCAGGTTTTTTAGAGGTAGGTATGTTTTTTTTCTCTTGGCTGGCCACCCCCTCTTCCTTTCTCTCTTTCTTTTTATTTGATAGGAAACCCTAATATCTCTTTTTTAGGTGTGTTTGATCGAATGTCCTCTATTCAGGTGTGTTTTTTTTATTTGATAGGACTATTTTGTTGGAAAGAGTATTAAGGTTTCCTGATTTAAAACTATGATAACAACCTTTTTTATTCTTATGCTGACTCAGGTCATGGTATCTGAATTAAATGCAAATATTGCATTTCCATCATTGAATGCAGATCATGTCGAAATTGGATCCAGGCCATAGATTGTTCGAGACCAGATTTGAGGCACTGAAGGGTTGGACTAGGACTAAATTCGAGTTCTCAGTGCTTGGTTTGAGATCTGAATAGAGGAGCCCCAGGGTCGCTATAAGATTAGATCTCAAGCACCCAAGAGTTAAGTGATACTGAATTGAGGCATCTTGGATCGAAAGGCATTTGAATTTCAGAAATTAAGCAAAGACTAGTTTCAAAGTATTCTAATTCGAGATGAGTACGATCAAAATTGAGTCAAAACTAAGAGTTTGTTTGGAAGTATGGTTGCGGTTGTTTTTCATTTAAAAATGCATCAAAATAATGTTTTTTTTAAAAAATAATTTTTGACATCAACGCATCAAAATAATCTGAAAACATAAAAAAATATTAATTTGAAGTAAAGAAAAAATAAAAAATAAAAAAATTTCAATTTTTTTCAAAAACATTTTTAAAATATAAAAACAAACAGAAAAGTAATAAATACAACCATGCCATCAAACTTTGAATAACACGAGTATCAATTTACTAATTCAGGAATCCAATTGAGACTAATTGCAATTTTTGAAAAAAAAATTTATGGAAAAACGAACCAAACAAAAGAATGACAAAAAAGAAAAAAAAGCATAGACACAACTTCTTCGGTAATATTTAAAAATGTAGTAACGATTGTTTGTCAAAATACATTTTGTTTGAAAATATATTAAAATATTTTTTTATATTATAATTTTTTTTAATATTAACATATCAAAATGATCTAAAAATATCAGAATATATTAATTTAAAACAAAAACAATAATTTTTTTAAAATATAAAAATAAACGATTATAATTCATTAACATCGTCGCAGCGAGTTTCTCATTTTCTGAGAGAGAGAGAGAGAGAGAGAGAGAGAGAGAGAGAGTCCTATTCTATAAAGCGTGAAATTGGGCAAATTAAGAATCGTCGTCCTTTTAGATGGGACTCGTGGATTTCAAGTCCTCTTTAATTTCTTATGTTCACGGTTTTCTAAAGCAGTCAAAACACAACGTGCAACTGATCTAATTATTATTATTATTATTATTATTCTTTCAAGCAATCTAGAATATTACTTGCAAGCTAATATCATGCCTTATAAGGTGATTGATAGTGTGATAATGATTGTTTTTCAAATAATTTTTTATGCTAAAATACATGTTAATGATGTTTTTTTATTTTGTAAAAATTATTTTTGAAATTAACACATTAGAACGATCCAAAATATACAAACCATATTAAATTTTAATAAAAAAATTAAATTTTTTTAGGAAACCGCGTTCCCAAACATGAACAATCTAGGAGTATTTGAAGATGCGTATTTTGTTATAAAAAAATCTAAAATCATGAGGGCAATTATTATTTTTTTTGAAAAATATTATAATATTCTCTATCAAGCTACTTACCTCATCTATTATAATTAATAATAATATCTTAAATTAGTTAATTAGAAGGCTAAATGAATTATGGGCGATGCACTAACCTATAGGTAAACGTTGGCTTAATTAAGGGTTTTACAAGTGGATGAGTAAAGGGGTCCACTAATATATATTTTTTTACTTCTAAGTGGTGGGTAAGCTAATTGTTCGACCAGTTTCAACAATATTCTACATTACTTGAAATAAAATAATAATAATAATAATAATAATAATAATAATAATAATAATAAAATAATAATTAGATCAGTTGCACGTTGTTTTGACTGCTTTAGGGTGTGAACACAAGAAAATAAAGAGGACTTGAAATCCACGAGTCCCATCTAAAAAGACGACGATTCTTAATTTGCCCAATTTCTACGCTTTATAGAATAGGACACGCAAGATTGCATAACAGATTTACAAAAGCTTAATACATTTTTCTCTTGTTGGGCAGTGGCCGATCCATCTAACCATTTTTTTCTTTCTAAAATGAAATCACGCCATACATGAAGTCAATGAAGATCGATGGCATAACCTCCACAAATTTATAAACTCAAAATATTTATTGGAAATATTGCTATAATGTTGTGAAAGTTTTGGACAAAATATTTGTTATTATGTATAATTTTGGACTATTTGGATATTATTTGATTAGGATTGATGTTGTTTGTGATTTGAGATAATTTCATAATTTCTGTTCGATTTTTTTAGATTGTGATTGCTATTTAAACATTAAATGTTGGTGCATCAATTATGTTTGAGTTTGTGTTGATTTATTAGAATTAACATGAAATTTAAACGAAGTCCGTGAAATTAATAAGATTCGGGTGGATTTTTGGTGTTGCTTGGTTTTGAGTTGATGAACGATAATTCGTCTTGAATTGATATCATGTTTAAAATAACTTGATAAAAACATTTGCGGCTTGCCAAACATGGTCTTAATCCGGTTTTTAATATATTTTTTTTAATTTTTAAAAGATCATTTTGCAATTAATTTTGAGTTCCCCACTTTTTTTACCCTCTATATTTAATATTTGAAATTGTGACCTATACATGAGGTTTTGGTATTAAATAAACAGGTTCTCTCAACAAAAATCTCTCTTTCAAAAATACAATTTTATTTTAAATTGTATACGGTCAAATCTCTCAAAAATAGAAAAAATATATTTGCATAAATAATAATAATAATAATTCAAGAGAAATAATAAAATCTTTTTACCGAGAATGACTTTTCTTAAACCTTAGACAAAACAACATTTAGAAAACACAATAATACCTTAGTTTATATAAGACTGATAAATAAAGCATCTTATCTTAGGTAAGATGTAGTAGTGGTGATATGCTCTCCTTATATACACAACAAGTCCCATTATCCAAACTCTAAGATCAATTAGGATATCCAGTGATCAAAATACTAGGTGGAGACTCTATCTTTTTTTAACTGATAAAAAACAAGAATTCTTTATTTTTTCCATCCATATCCCAAAAATTCCGATTTGAAAGGACAATCACTAAGACAACACATGCATATGAAAGAAGATAGAAACTTAATTTGTCTCTATATAAAAGGAATTGTTTCTAAATTCATACTAATATGATTTGTTTTCTCTTTTTCACACAAAGCAAAGAAGGTAGAGAGGTGAAACATGCGAGGATGATGTCGTACATTTCAAGTTCACTTTGTTACTCCTTAGATTGCGCAAGGATTAGAGGCTCGGAGACCTTGACTGGCACCAGTAGCTGCGGCTAGAGATACAAGGAGGCAAACAATGGTTCAAAAACTCAAGGCCCAACCACTTGATGCTTACCTGTTTGATCCTTTTCTGGGCAATCTACACAGGGAAATAGACTGTTGTAGGCCAATATACATTGGCTCCAAGAAGTCCAAGAATGGTACTGAAGAATGACAATGCCATGACAAAAAACTGTTCTCCTTGCAAAGTTGATGCTCAAAGGCAACGTCATTTTTGTTGCTAAGGTTGAAGGGTTTTCCTTTGCTACAAACCTTGATTGCGCAAGGATTCAACTGCACCAAATACAAGCCGGAAGAATTGAATAATGAGCTAAACAAATTTGACCCAATTATATATATATATATTTTTCCCCCCAAAACATGAGATGAAAATGATTGTTCAGTGTAATTCTACTCCGTATAGTAGTAAGGATACATTAAGCACCTGATATGCACCCACTGCGTGCACAACAACGCAGACATGGGTCAAAGCCAATCAACCAAGGGTGGCCTGTGAAATACAGATATCATGTTTCCTGATGCATTGTTTCAATATGAAAATACTTTTTGATTAATCATTTGGTTTTATTTGTATAAAATATATTTATTATTAATAAATGTTTTTCAATTTTATAATTTATTAATAAATTTAGAGTAAAGATAAAACATATGAGATATAAATATTTTGCAAAAGAAATTATAAAGTTGTTATAATTATGAGATTCTTATTGCATCAAAGCATTGTTCTTAAATGTTTTTGGTATATTAAGAACAAAAATTAATTAGAGTTATTGAAACTGAAATATATTATGTTCTTTCATTTATTAAAGCAAAAGATTGTTCTTATAATTTGAGGTATGAAGGATACATGAAACTAACATGTAGGTGTTTGTCAGATGACATGTACACTGAACTGACCCACATAGGAATTTCATATAGAGAGATCACTTTTATCTATGAAAAAACTCACGTGATAGTTGTGTAAGTGATCTTTAGATTTGAGATCACTAAGTTATCTTATATATAAAATATTATGCTTTAATTCTGACCACACGTTGTCCTAATCAAGGGCAACAAACAAGCAAATATTGTGTATAACATAAACTATATGAATGTGTTTGAGTAATTAAGAGTAAAGATTCATCACCCTAGGTAAATTAGAAAAAAATATTACATTTGTTCTGAAATAATATTGATTGTAAATCCTTGGCCAAGATGAAACGAGACTTGAAAAGAGTTATCGGGACATTCTTGATGAATGGATAGTAATTACATCGAGAAACTAGTCACTAAAAGGTTAAATCAAATCACTTATGACATTCCTAATATATGAGGGATTATGACATGTTGCTAGACATTGTACTTGATCTTTAAATATAAATCAATCAATTATTGAATTGATAATAAATTAAATTGTTTAATTTATTTAATTCTATTTTATTTAGGTTATGATTTATATTTAGGTCAACTTATTAAGAAATCTAATGAGTCACACATATAAGAACCATTTGTCAGAACTAAAATGAGATGATTAATCAAGTGTAACTTCATTGCAAATACATATAAAAAGAGGCATTTGCCATTCATTTAGGCATCTTAGTTTTCATATCAAGATCTTTCTCTTACTTTCTTTCTTCGTATTTTTGTAATGTTCAAATTTTATTTCATGTTATATTCTCATTAATATCTTGTTTATGCTTATCATTTTCTTTAGTATATTTAGTTAATTTATATCATAGCTATGTTCTTATCTTGTTTATTTATGTTTTTCTTCTTCATTATGTTTAGTTAAGTTTATTTTCTCCAATGTGAAAATGTTACAGTAATGGCGTAAGAATAAGTATAGTACGAACTCAACATGGACTTCAATGTTTATATTCAAGAAAATTGCTATTAACATATTTTATAATTGTTATCTTACTCATTCTTAATATATACCCTATTTGTTAAGTGTTGAGTCTAGATTTATGGTGTACAACCCTTGGCTCAACAAATACTTGATTCTTTCATAGCCTACTTATGGATAACTGGCACCTGTGCTATTAAAGAAACTCAATTTGTTATTGACATAAGTTAGCGCCATGAATACTTGATAATATTTACAAGTATTGATGTTACTTAAATAAGATTATTAACGTGACCATGTTAATAACTTAAAATGAGCCATCAATGATAAATTATTCGATTGGAACCTCTTTTATTTGTGGTTTCTAGTTGAGTAATAAAAAAAGTTTGGACTATACTTATCTTAAATACCATTAGTGGATCCTCTAATCCTAACAATTGTTTTATCTTTGTTTAATCTTTACATTAATATCACATCTCAAAATTCTCTTAAACTCTGTTTTTTTTTTATTATTATTATCTATGGTTCTGTATCCTTAACCTCCCTATGGATTGACATTACTCTTGCCGGATTATTTATTACTTTGACACTCCTATACTTGAGAGAAGACATCAATCATTTTATCATGTCAATTTTTGGGCGCTGTTGCTAGGGAGGTAAGTTACTGTACAAACTATAATTTTTTTTCTTATATCTTTTATTTTATCTAATTTATTTTTTTCTTCTTTTTCTTTTTTTTTTCTACACTTGCATGAGAGTTTGGTCATGCATATTAAATGGTAGACTTTCTAAGAAACCTTCATCTTCTTTAAAAAACATGGCTGAAAAAGATAACCAGTCACTTCATAATGATAATAATTGTCTTAGAACACTTAGAGGCCACATGAATCCAATAAGAACAAATGCACCATCATGTATAGTTTCCTCTCATGATACATCTCACTTCAATTTTAAACCAAGTATTATTTAACTTTTACCAACTTTTCATGGCTTACATCTAGAAAATCTATAATTGCATTTAAGCGAATGTGAAGAGGTTTATAACACGTATAATGACTTAAATTGTAGTTTGAATACTATCAAATTAAAGCTATTTTCTTTTTTCTTAAAAGATAAAGGTAAAACATGGCTACAAATTTTAGTTCAAGATTTATTTGTACTTGGGATGAAATGCAACAAAAGTTTTTAAAGAAGTTTTTTTCTTCTAATCGAACAAACTCTTTCAAAAGACAAATCACCACCTTCACTCAAAAATCAAGAAAAACATTTTACCAGTGTTGAGATAGGTATAAAGACTTGTTTAATGCATATCCTCACCATGATTTTGAAATATGGAGATTAGTTTCACACTTCTATAAAGGTTTAACACATAAAGATAACAAATGGTAGAATTGATGTGCAATGTTTTTTAAAGATAAAGATCCTGGTGAAGAAATGGAATACTTAAACTTGTTAGCTGAAAATGCTCAAATTTGGGACACTATAGGCACTTATGAGGCACCGAGTAAAACTCAACCTCATATAACTAGTGGAGGCATGTGCAATTTTAGGGAAGATCATGACCTTCAAGCTAAATTTGCATCTTTAGCTAGTTGAAATATGTATGATGGTAAGTCATGTGATTGCCAAATGTAAATGTGCTAATTTATGACCATGTGATGTATCAGGTGGTATGACCAGGATCGAACCTTTGACTAGATGAGGACACCCCACAGGAGGAACAGGTAGGTGGTTTCCAACTTCTTCTCACATAACATTAAATTCTGAAATGTTTTCATTACGAATGATATAATAATATGTTAATAAATACCAAGCCCTCTATGAATTGATTGTTTGTGTTTGATGATTAGTATCGACTAATAACATCCTAAATGGATGGCTGAGATGCTTTGATGATTATTTTCGACTAATGACATCCTAAGTGGATGGCCGAAATGAATTAATGATTGACTTCGGCTAATGGCATGTAAACGGATGGCCGATTATGTGTAATAATTAGCTTTGGCTAATGACATCTAAGATGGATGACCGGTTGTGTTCAATGAGTAGCTTCGGCTAGTAGCCTTTAAGATGGATGGTCGGTTATGTTTGAAGGTTAGTTTTGGCTAATGATATTCGTATTGGATGGCCATATTTGAAAGTTATAATTTAGTTTCAGAAATTGATGTGTTCATGCATACTGAGTTGTGTATGTATCAAGTATATGAAAGAAATATGATTATTTCATTATAAACAAAAAGTAACGATAATGTTTCCTTATAACTATTTATTTTCTTATCATAAATTATTTATAATTCTTATAAATATTTGTACTGCAATAGGGATGTCACACCAACGAGATGCCTAGGAATCCCATTTCATGGGACCATACTTTTGCAATTAACCAAGTAGTCGCATGCTAGATTACGATGTATTTTATATGAACAAAAGTATTAAATGTATAAACTATCATTCAAAACTTTTGTTTAAACTCATAATGATAGTATTATTAGAATAAGAATACAAACCTATGAATATGTACATATAATATAATGTAGACTTGTGAATATGTAAATATTATGTTATGAGTACGTGTAATAACCACTCTATATGAATTGTTGATTTACATTACTCTACATGGATTGTGCCTTGTTAATGAGTAAGGCCTATTTATCAAATTCTGGAATGATATTGTGATGAACGTCGAGAACCTAACAAAAAAAAAAATTGTCATTGTTTTTTACTATAAAAAGGCAAGTTATTACACTATCCTTCATGTTTTCCTTTGTATTCCCTTTCGTGTCCATCATCATGTTAAAAATATTTTCAAACATATTCTTTTTTTATATGCATAACATCCAAATTATGACAGGGGAGATTAGTCTTCTAATAAGAAAGCTCCTAAAAAATACTTTGCTTTACCCATTTATGGAACACACAAAAACCAAGAAACTTCTACTTATCGGATTGAAAATCAAACACAATGCCCTTATACTACGAGACCACATGATACATGTCTTCACCTGACAGTATTAGAGGTGCAATATCCCTTTCAACTCTACCTACAAAAAAGTCATTTTTGTTCCTTTTGTACTTATGATTGGTTGCCAAGAACCTCTGATGATAATAAAAAAGATGTTTTATTACCATTTGTTAAGGTGAAGACCTTGTTATTTTCCATACAGTATGAACATACTAACTTTTCATGCATGCTCTAACTAGAAACCATCTCATATATAGGAAAATAATTGATAATGCACATCAAAGCTTTTTTCATCTGATTTTTTTTCTGTGAGACATCATACATCTAAGTCTCAAATGACCACAATGATTCAATTCATCAATCAACAATCAAAGAAAAACATCATATTTCTACCCACACTATTAGAACTAAGTATAATTATAGATAAAAACATGAACTTTGGCTTCATACATACCCATGGTGGCAAGTTATAAAATGTGAGTATCACTAGCCAACAAGAATAGGGTGCAACAAATGACCCAAATGGATTAAATTCATTTGTATATAACCCAAGACATACGTTTTATGATTCAGTTGAAAATTGAGGATGCACCCTATTAAATTGCTTCCAAACGTTATGATGACTCTAATATTCAATGCATCTTGTGAATGATGTCATGTCATAGCATTCTTTGAAGATATGAATAGCCTTTGTAGCTTAGCAATGTTTGGGAAGCATCTTATTTTTCTATATGTGATAAGAGTCCTTCCCTTGTCAGTTTTGGGTTTATACCGAGCATGCCCACATGTTTCGCACTTGTTAAAACCTATATTTTCATAGTAGTACAACATGCAAAACTTTGGACACATGTAAATTTTCTGGTACTTAGGTCAAATTGTTCCACCATGAATTTAGAAGCACAAAAGTTCTTTTTTAGCTTATTCTTTTTAGGTAAAATGTTTCTCACCCATTAGACATGTTGTTATCCACTTTTGACCCTAAAAAAATCAAGAAAATAAAAGGAAAAAAATAAGAAAAGAAATCCAAAATACAAGAGTATATACATGAAGAAAGCTTAGAAGATTGCCCATGTTAGTGGTGAATGATCAAAGTAACAAGTGGAAAAGTTGAAGGACCAAAACATATAATTTTGGCAAAATTAGCAACCCAATTTTGATTGAAAAAAGGTCTCATTGGGGAAAATATTTTTATTTGGGGTAAAGAAATATAAATTTGGATAGGTAAGGACTATATGAGAATTTTGGAAGACTTAATTAATTTTATTGAGGACTTAATTGTAAGAGAAATTGATTTTTGAAGTCAATTTAGGCTTTAATTGAAAGAAATTAAAACTGGCGGTCGAATTGCAATTTTAAAGAGTTAATTTGATCAAACAATAGGCTGAATTGCATAAATATTAAAGTTTGATAGGCAATTAGGGACTTCATTGAAGAAATCCAAAACCAAATATCAAACTGAAAAACATGCGTGATTGTAGGAGGGTTGAAATTGACCAAATCAAGGGCCAAATTAAAGAAAATTTAATGTTTGATGGTCAATTAAAGGTCCAAGTGCACAAATTAAAAACCAAGAACCAAGATGAAAATGGAGTTGAACTTTGGGGCTAATGATTGGGTTTGACAGGGGTGAAATTGGATGAAATTAAGAGTCTGTGAGACTATTATAGGTGTAATTATAATCAATTGGAAGAATAAGGACTAAATTGAAAATTTTCAAATCCCAAATTAAAAACCCTAATTTCTAAGGTTTAGCCTAAACAACGTGTCATGCAACCACCGTTAATCTTCTTCTTTTGCAATTTTGGTTGTTGAGTTGGTATTTTTAGGCGAATGAATGTAGTATTTGCGACCACCTCTAGGACTATAAACACCACCATTTAATTGAAAAACACCCTCTCTATAAAGATTAACTACTCTAATTAAACATTTACATCATATTTTCTTTAGAGTACTTAACAACATCTTGTTCCGGATCAGCCATCACTGTATTTTTTGATTTTAGACTGATCGGGTTAGTGGTCTCCGATGATGTTTACATCGGAGTTGCTCCGATGTAGCCCTTAAAGTGCTAGGTTTGCTAGGTTTGTTGATGATATTTATCCTTGATTTGCTAGGTTTGTTCATGACTAAAATGAGTTTAAAAAACCAATTTTGAATCCATATTGTATGAACATGTAGACTGTTTTAAGTTGATAGTTTTTGGATTTGGTATCTCTTGCATGATTTTAATGTTGTTTATTAGTTCTTTTTATTCATATATGCTTGATTATGGTAATGTGGTTTGTTGGAACTAAAGAAGCATGTTTTAGAGGCATAAAAAGCCATTTTCTAGGTTTGGCGACTTGATCTTTATTTCTAGGTTTGCTAGGTAGTGTTCTTTGTGTTTTTGAGAAGAACATTGCCTAGCCCTATGATTTGAAACAATTTTAGTTCAATTCTTTGCACATAACCCTTTAGGCAACTTGATTAGTCAATAATCTAAGGTTTATTTGCAACAATAACATGTTATTTGCTTTAATAATTAGTCAATGTCTTCATGCATCACTAGTCTATTTGTGATAAATAGCTTTAGAATGAACACTTACAGAAATATTAGTTTAGATGGGACAATAACGACTTATCCTATGATTTTCAATCAAGGTTTAAGTTCGTGAAACCATCAGACTTTTTGCTAAGTGCTTGGACTGGTAGTAATTGATATATATATATATCATCCCACCACCTATTAAGCCCTCATATTACCTTCACGAGGGTAATCATCGGGAGAACAAGAGACTCTTTTGAGACTAGATAATGCTTACTTTAATATCTCACATAAAAAGACATAGAACCTTCCTGTAGGATGTATGTTCCACAATTAAACACTATTGCATTAAGGCATGCTCAACACTAAAAGCATATTAAATTGTAGGATTTAGAGTTGATAAAATGGCCACCATTAAAGAGATAACCTTTTTGAATATGGGTTGGATTCTGAATTCTTACAACTATTAGAAGGGGATTGCCTGAAACTAGATGATAGTAAATTGCCACCCATTAAAATATGAGTTGCTCTGAAAATGACTTGAAGAAGCTCATCTCACGTATGAAAAACATCCACAAGTATGGGTTTTTGAAGAAATATAAGAGGATAATGGAAATCACAAAGGTGTCCATGTAGAATTCAGAAATACTTTGGAAGAGTATGGTTTACTGATTGAATTTTCTCAAAATCTATACAAAGTCTACTTCCACCAAAGGCATGACAAAGTGCTAACTAAATTGGTCAAATTGATTAAAGTTCCAAATCTCTATAAGATATCGAAGAAAAGTACTAGTACCCTGAAGTGGAAGATGATTGAAAAGGTACTTGAAAGGAGGAAGAATGACTCTAGATGTGTTGAACAAAAAGACAAAATACTTGCTTTATAAATCTTCGGGGTTGGTGTTATTTACGAACCTCACTGGAATAATCAGTTTATAGACGACTACAACTTTTATTGCATATGAAAACACTCAGATAAATCCCATTATGGCAATACTAGCAGAAACTATCTTGATGCTCAACCATTGTAGAAAGGTAGGTGAGGGATTAATGAGATGTTGTGAACAACTATTGTATATATGGTTGATTAGCCATATAAAAGCCGATATTTAACAACTTCTGGTGGTTTGGTAAAAAACCATTAGAGATGGTTAAATAAGAGGAGTGAAATGACCCAAGCGAGGAAAAATGAAAAATAAAATTATAAGCAATTTCATAAAGATAAGTGAAGTGAAAAGCCCCGTGGATAAGAGCAACATATTGATTGATGAGTTGTGGGAAAAAAACAATGGGTGCCTCTGATTGGAGTGACTGAATAAATCAGCTACACATTCGCTTTGGTTGTAAGGCAACTTGGGGGCATACAACATGTGTCGAGAACAACTAGGTTATCCAAATTCTTTGAGTTATTCAAATACCAACTTGCTTTGGAAGTTGTGGAGAACATCAAGCAAGACTAAAAGCTTCTGATATTGGTTAAAAAAGAATCTGATGGTTTAAGAGATCCAGGCACTAGTGAAAA
>Ga0325404_1005417_pt1 | contig 13441 bp, 5 predicted proteins | sample PopdelMetagenome_18_FD_205664 | JGI IMG/M metagenome (GOLD analysis project Ga0325404, IMG submission 205664) | Populus deltoides microbial communities from Bellville, Georgia, United States - Xylem-Control-R1 | ecosystem: Host-associated > Plants > Phyllosphere > Stem > Wood/Secondary xylem... | reverse complement strand
CTAAGGCTATATGTCTGATTTTAGATGATCATCTACAATATAAGTATTAAAGACATGATAAACCACCATGTCTCTCCATCTAAAATAATCGTTTATATTAAGATATTAAGATAATGATTTTTTTTTTATGTTTATAGGTATGTGCAAGGTCTCTTAAGGAACCTACCATACTTACCATCTCATTAATGATATGTAATATATATATATATATATATATATATATATATATATATATATATATATATATATATCCCATTAATATCACCAAAAGTATAGGACTTTCTAGTCTTTCTCTTATCTAAAAATGATAAGGTTCAGGAGGTATAAATACCCCCTGAACTATCTAGGTGAAGGGTTCATAACTTTTCTTCTCTTAAGATAAAGATAATATCTCAGAGCACTAACCAATTTAAAACTCAAGAACAAACATCTTTGTTCTTTGAATTTAAAGCTCTTTTAAATCATTTATTGTCTTAAGTCATTTAATACATTTTCCATAAATATGTTGAATTTATCATTGGATTAAATCCCTCGATTGAGACTATTTTTGTAGGTATTCAAGTTTCTATTATAAGCATAAAATTTCTTAGATTAAGAAGAAGAAATCCAAGCACTTGAATATATTAATTAACTACTATCACAAACACTAAATAACCTTTTAGTTACATATCTTAGATTTTAGAAAATCATCAATTTTGTTTTCTTTCAATTTCATTTAATGAATATTAGACATTATTTGTTATATAATTTCTGTCAAGATGCTGATGTAAATTTAAGCTATTTCCATGAAATTAAAGGACAAATTTAAAGAAAGCCATCAATCACATGATATTGGACAAAATCAATAAAATGATACTTTTTTTTAGAAAAATAACACCGTTAATATAAAATTTTAGAGGAATGACACAATTTGAAAAAGTATTGGGGGAAATGACATAGGTTAACACAATTGTTATTCTGAATCACAATTTGATACAAAATCATTATTCAGAATCACAATTATGATCGAAATCACGATTCGGAATAGTGGTTATGATGAGTATTTAAACACTCATCTGTTTTTTATAGTTGTTACTCTTTCAAAAGAAAAAACCCTAAAAAAAACCCACCACCAACATAGGCTACAATCATTAAAAGCAGCCTACAATCCTTCACGAAAACATTAGAATCATCTTCTTCTCATCTTCACGAGTCTTTCTACTATTTTGTTATTGCAAACCATTAGCCCAAGCTTGATTAACAACCTCTTTACTATGACAACAGGTAGAATCGCCACCAAGCCATAAAAAAATCAAGGTAAAACAGTTGCATTGTCTCTTAGTTTTATGGGTTTCATTGTTAAACCGAGAAATTTTAAGTTTTGGTTTATGATTATTTATGTTGTGTTTCATAATTGAATATTTTGTTGATGTTGAGATAATTTTTGCTTTGAGTGAAGCAATTATGTGTGTTTTATGCAATTGATGTTATTTATGGAATCAATTAGGTTCGAATTAGAGAAATTAGGGTTTAAATTAATTTTAAGGGTTACTTGTCGTGTTTAAAAATATTATTTGAGATGAGATAAATTTTATTTTAATTGATGCAATCAGATAGTTTTTCAATCAATTGATATTATTAATAAAGCTATAGTAACAATCTTAGCAACTAGAGTTTATGTTGGATTTTAATTGGGGATTTTGTTTTAATTAAAGAAAATTTACGTTTTAATTTATATAACTAGATATGTTTTCATTGATATTATTAAGGTCAAAGTAATAGTGCATCCTCGTAGGGGTAAATCACCCCATCTTTATCATCTAGAGTGAATGCGATAGGTTCATACCATGTATCTTGTTAATGAGTTGTTGTGAGAGCCTAATTTCCATACTTCCTCTTTCCATTAGAAGTATCTTTGCTCATCGAGGAGCCCTCTAAAATCATATTGATCTCAGGCAGGGCTTGAATAGATTGGCAGAGCTCTTTTCTTTCATGTTTCATGTGGGCACACCTTTTAATGAATTATTTCAAATAACCCTTGGCTATCAGGCTCTCAATTTATTTCTTTAATGTGAAGCAATCTTTCATATCTTGTCCTTTGTCCTAGTGGAATAAAATTTTTTTTGGAGGTGCGTATGTATAGAGGCGATACTATATAGGGTGAATATTAAACAAAGTCTTTCCCTTTAATGGCTGCAAGATTTTTTATAAGGGTAGTATTCAAGGGAGGTGTACATCTCTTTTCAGGGTATTGCACATCCTCCCTTACTAACCTTTTTTGACCTTTCTTGAAATTTTACCTCTGTTAGGAGAGTGGTTTTGTTTGAAAGGTTAAAATTTGGGTGTTATGGAGACAACATTGGCTAGTCATGTTAGGAATAAAAGATGATGAACATGGAATGTAATTAAGCTTTATAATTGTGTATGATTGTGGTGTGTTGATGCATAAATGATAAAGTTGTATATGCAGGTAGGTCTTTGACTTCTTAATTATATCAAGTTCTTATGGTTGTTCTTTCTTTTTCTTATATGTGAATGGGTTATCTTTGTTATGTACGCTTGATAATTAGTGAAATAAAATTGTGTCATGAATGCAAGAGAATTATAAGAATATATGGTGACGAAAGAAAATTATTCGATGAACAAATTTAATAAATATAAAAGATAATGTGTTTGACTTAAGTTATCTGAATAGTCAGAAACTAAGGAGTTATAAATATTTTGTTTTTGACTTAGTCTTCCAAGTGGTGGAAAGCTAAGGTGAATTGTGTTTGATTTAGTCATTCGTAGTGACAGGGCTAGGGTGGTATGGTCAGATAACGTAGGTATTCGTAAAGGCAGGAACTAAGGAGATTTGATGTAAAAAAAATTAACTTAGTTATCCGTAAGAATGAAAACTAAGGTGTGGTTATAAGATTTAGTCATTTATGTATGAAATGGCTAAGGTGGAAATGAACTTGATTAAATTTTGAGAAAGACCTAGATTATTTGGTTTCCATTAAGATGGGGACCAAGGTGGCAAGATGAGTAAACTTTACAAACAAATTATGAAGCTTGGTAATGGAGAAGTCATCCAAAAGTAACTAAAGTTGTAGGATATGTCTGGGATAATTTATTAGAGATTATTGTGTTAAAAAAATATGTAAACTATATATATGTATAAATAAATTTAATTGGTATTAATAAATAAATTATATTGCTTTGTTGTAGGTCCTTCTCATACTGTGGAACAACCTTGATTCTTTTCTTTTTGTGGGTAGTTATTTACTAGGTATATTTTGGTATTTGGTTATGTAATATTCTAGTTCATTGAGACTTGAAGTTATCTTTTTGGCTTGTAATTAATGTAAAGTCATATACCACTGTTTAGATAATTAAATATCTTTTGTGTATGCATTTAAATTTTTTGTATGTATGTAAATTACTTTATAATATGCTTTGTTTTAATGACATCATGTATGAAAAGAAAAGTTATGATATTATTATTAGAATGGAAAATAGAGAAGGTATAAGTCCAATTGGATGGAATGATGAGTAATAAAATTATGTTGAAAAGGATCCAAGATAGTTGGGTCATAAATATGCATGATAAATTGTGTTTTTGGGTGATGTCAATATTTGAAAAGGTCAATTTATAGAGAAAATTATGCTGAATTTTCAGTAGTTAAAATAAGAATAATAAGCTTAAAACGTTGTTAGAATGGTTAAGAATCATGATATATATATATATATATATATATATATATATATATATATATATATTAATGAATATAACATAAATTTAATTGAGGGTGTTACAGAAATCTATCCATCGGACCATATAGTTTACGATTCAATTAAATTAGGCTGAATTGACAAATGTGAAGAATATAAGGTTAATTTGGGGGGTTTTCTGAAAAGGGGAATGCCCAGCGGAATGGTTAATTGCGTGCCTAGAAGTGTTCGAACATTTACAACTGGATCGTACGAATAGATTTATATAATAAACAATCCTATAGTTGTGCTTAATTATTATTTTTTTGCTATATTTATATTCTTGCAGACCTTCCTTGAATTTAATCCTGTAATTTGAGAGTGGGGTGGATATCGATGATCATAAATCTAAGAGAAACAGAGAGACTTCTTGATCAAGAAAAAAATTGTGAAAATTAGTTTGGAAATATCTTTAGTTGTTAAAGAACACTGAAAAAAATCAAAGATGGAAAACGAAATATAATAAATTTTAGTTATAATAGAGGGTTAAGGGAAGTAAAAACATCTTCTCTTCCTCGTAAAGCATCTGTGATTTTCATTGCCTAAGAGTCTTAATTACAAGGATAAATCTTCAAAATGATACAAAATAGACTTCTAATTAGGGGTCTAATGACCAAGTTCCAACGAAGGAAGACTTATTGTAAAGTATGACAGGGATTGAGTAGATATCCCTTTACATAAGTTTAGTTTCCACTCACACATATATGGTATGGATCTTTGATGAAGCTATGATTTTCATCTTTCGAACGAGCAAATTCATTACTCTTGGAGTTGGCTCACTCTCTCTCTCTCTCGCAAAACAGTATTCTGAGAAACAATTTTTATATAGCAGATCCTACATGTATATAAGAGAATAACGACAACTTCTGAGAGTGTTTAATAATTTTATATTTGATTACAGTGCTGGCTACAACATCTCCCTTTGCAAATCACTAACATGGTTACAGCTAATTTAAAACATGGAATTACAGTACTCGTACACTGTTTTTGTTGACAAATCAGCATCAATGTTGTTAAGACCATCCTGTTAGCATGATAAATGTTTCCCATTATTGCAATTCTCTTTACCATGGGGCACTGACAGCTTCCTGAAACATAAGCTCATGCTTCTCAGCATTCTCCTTTAGGGCCTCTATCTCATCATCAAGTCTCTCCCTCGTCTCCTTCAATTTCAAAAGCCTCAATTCGAGACTTTTCATCTCTGAATCTATACGACCTTGCTCAAGTTTAACTTCTCTGCATTCTGATTCCATTGCCTCTTCTGATTCCAGAGCAAGGCTCATCAGCCGTTTTAACCTCTCACGTAAAAATCCAACATTCATGCCAAACATCTCAAAGCCTTTCAAAGTCTTGTCCCAAACTCCATAATCAGCATGGGAGCTGGAAAGCCTTGAAGATCTAATCTCCTCCGAAATGTCCACAGTCCCAATTATTATTTCAGCTGCCAATTTATGATTAATACTGTTGAGAAGATTGCTGTGCAGAAATGAGTTTTGTGAGCGACATAGCTCATAGTACTTAATCCTGTGATGTTCTGAGAGCTCAGAGTCTATAGCAAAACCGTTTAAGAGAACGCTGAAATTATCAATGCCTTCAAAATTGTTAAAATCAACAGTGGATCCGGAAAGTTTGATGACTCCCAAAGTTTCGGAGGCACGATCTTCACTTTCATTCTCAGATTGACTGGCAGCGTACCCTTTATTGTTGTCCACTACAATCAGGCCATTCTCTTGATTATTCTCTTCCAGATGGCCAGCTGGAAGAAGCTCCAAATGCTTGGCCTTTTTACCGCCTTGTACATCTTTTTCATCTGGTTCTTCAATGTTAGGAAAGAGGAAATTATGAATGTATTAGATCAAGTTTTAAGTGATCATTTATAAATAGCAAAACAGCTCATAGAGAATTATGTACTAGAGATGATTTCTTTTCCATAAGCATCTGAACTTGGAATGCCAAACTCCCCATCTGCTTGGGAGGAACCATTTCCTTTTACAATGTACACCTACGAAAACATTATGAGAAGCAATTGTTATAGTAGAAAATACATAGCAATGAGTAACAGTTTTATGCTAAGCAACTTCAGAAAATAAGCCCAACCATTCAACATTTATAGTGAAGAAAACAAAACCTATCCCCACTGAAAACCAGTATACTTCTAGTTTTTCTTTTTCCTACATGTATGTGTGCTTAGTATGACCAACTTTTGCTTCAGTTTTTAAAGAAAAAGAACAGCTCCTCTGTTCAAACAGGTGCATCACACGATGCCTGTGATTTCAGTTTTCAACAAATGAGCAATATCTCTGTGAATCACCACTTGTATGTGTTTGTGTGCGTGTGTGTAATGAAGGTGTTTCCTTTCTGCTCTCAGAGATTAAAATGCAAACCTGACATGTACCTTGTTATTTCAGGACTATCACACAGCGAACTCTAAACAACAAAAAAGAATCTACTCATTTAACTGCTCTAGCCTTCAACTTTGGTTATTTTCTTCTTCATGTGATCATTCTTGAAAACTTGGCTCAGAGATAGAATGTTCTTCTCCAGTTCTCTATACTAAGAATTTCATTTTCTGACTAGCAAAGTTTGCTTTGCTAGGGAGTCCAAAATTTTCCCTATTGCCGAATGCTTTTTCCTAAATATTCATTTCTGAAAGGACATCTAAAACAATTAGTGACTAAAAAAAGAGGAACATTTGATAACAATGTACCTTAAACCTTGAAGGTTTCATTAAATGGAAAACAAGAACATCGCCCTCATGTAAATTGTTTGCAGCACAGAATGCTTTCCATCCGCCACTCAGTGCTGTCCTTTCTGCAATGTAATTTAGTATGTATTCTTCCCCACTTTCATTTTCCAGAAAAACTGTCGTGTCATTCTTTGGCAAATGCATTTTGCAGAACCGCATGGGAAGATGCTGTCATGAGAGAAAGAACATATAAAACAGTCTAACCCATAGATATAGCATCTGATTCTTAAGTTTAGAACAGAGTTTCTTGTTACCATCCAAAACCCCACAGTCACATTTGAACGGACCAAAGTTTTTGCAAAGCTAGGATATGCTGCTTCTAAATTTGCCCGAATCTCTTCTGCCAGTTCCATAGCAGGAGACTTAGTTTCGGTACTATCATAGAATACACTGAACGCGTCTTTCTTTCGCTTACGGCTTTACATACAAATATAAAGGAACCAGGATGAGAATACAATAAACTCAAAAGTTTTATGCTTCAATCTAAGTACAAGACAGGTAGAATCTCTAACCTTCTGGGCTCCCTTGATTCCTCTGATTTATCATACAACACCTGCTTGAGAATTTTCACAAAGTTTTTCTTCAATTAATTCATCAAACAATAAAAGATGAACAATTACTAGAGAACCTGGGTGTTTAAAAGGACACTATGACTGATTTTCTATTAAGCATCAAATCAGGGTTGTAATTGAAATCTGTCAGTCTGTAACAAGTACAAACAACTCAGAGCTGAATACACATTTCAAGCAGATAAGAATCCATTCTCCATTATTTGCTGAGCATGTAGCTACTATCTTTGAAAAAAAAAGAATTTCTCTTTATGATTGGCACCCAATACCCTGACATATCTAAATATATTTGGAAAAAGAAATAGAAGGATTAAAGGGACAAGATATGGAACAAATTCGAACCCAGTATTTATGCCTACCTTAAAACTTCAAAACTTCTAACGTAAAGGGCTTAATCTAATGCACCTATCAAGCATTGTGCTGCATTTGCTTTATTTACCTTAGTTTAACAAATTTGCTGTCAGGATAGGTTTAGTGTCATGAATTTGGATTAGAAGAGGGACTTCTCTTGAGAATAAAAAATCATCAGAAACAAAAATGGCAAAATGTTGGCAGAGCGAGACTTGGAATTGAAAGAGATTATCCACCCAAGAAAGGGTTACAAAGAGACAAAGTATAGAACAAGATTTGCCAGTAATTATGCTTCCCATGTAAACTTCGAAGCTCAAATCATTTGATGTATGCCAACATTTTGTCATTTTTATTAGAAATTGGTGTATGTGTTTAGTCTAGTTATAGGGCTTAATTTGATGTATGCCACAAACCATTCTGCTGCATTCACTGTATTGATTTTAATCAACAAACTTGGTATTGGAACAGGTTCAACATCTTGCGTTCAGGCTGGAAAGGGACTAACTAGACTACCTTGACAATAGCTATCGTGAAAAAGAAAAATCAAGAAATGCTGCCAATGGAGACTTGGACTGAAAGAAAAGACACACACAAACAAAAGGGTACCTAAGGGACAACGTAAGATGTTCCAAAAAGGAGTGCACAAGTGTCCCAGACAGGAAAAGATGATAGCAGCATATTTTAGGTCATAATTTTGCTTAACATTGCTTTAGCAATGCTTAATTGCTATCAAAGTGAAAAGGTTGAAAACAGGGTTAATATTTCCAGTTCACAGAGGACAGCAACTACAGTATACTGGTGACCTCGATGCTCCCTGAGGCTATCGTCATCTCCCCAAAAACTTTACTGGCAGTGTTCACCTAATCTGACATTTCAAACCACAAATTGCTTTAAAGAGCCCTAGAACCTCGAAGAAACAACAAACAGCTGGAACAAGCACAGGATACATAGCAAACGAAGTAGAAGAAAAGAACCATAACAAAGTCCCTCTCAGCACAAAATAGAACCCATTTAACTAAAAAAACACCATCAAGACAGGGATGATAGCCAACTTTACTCTGAAATTAAATAAAAGATTGCAATTTTTAAAGAATATCAAGAGAAGAAAAGATTCTCACGAGTTCATGACCAGTCTTGTACTCAGGTTCTGGAGACTTTTCATGGATCTGGGTCAGTTTTAGCTTGGACATATTTGGCTTCCTTCTCCTAATCTAAAAGAGAACAAAACAGATTTGCAAAGATCAAGAAACATAAGCAGGCATGCTAGAAACACAGGAAAAGAAGAGAAGAGAGAAGGAACAAACCCTGGGATAAGTATTAAGGGGAACTGGGTCGGAGATTGGAAGCCGAGGCTTAGGGGAAGTGTTGTGGTCTTCCTTGGCATCCATGTTAGGCAGCAGAAAGAAGGGTTTGTTTCTTCTAGCTTCCAAGGTTTTTGCTGTTATTGCAGGTTTCTCTTTCAGATTCCTGTCCTTTGATAATGTTGCTGACACCGAGACACATGAACTAAAGGTTGGTGTTTGTGTTTTTTCTTTTCTTTTCTTTTTGTCTGCTTTTTTCAAGGGCAGATGCAGTGCTACAGGCTAGAGAGATTATCGGAGAAAAAAAATCATGTTTTTTGGAAAGGTATTTGGCTGTTAGAATTTACCTTACCTCTTTCTTTTTTAAAAAAAAAAATTGGGTTCAATCTTCAATATATCTAAGAATCTTGGACTGTTTTTTTTTTTTTAAATTAATGACTGTTATTACTGTTACTTTTTTCCCCAAAATTTCTTGGCTTACTTTTAAAACCTCAGAAATATCGAACAAGGCAGGGACCAACTTTTGAACCTGATATTTGATCGATGCCTTCCAAAGCCCCACGAAAACACACTTGATAGTAAGGAAGTGTTTCGGTTGCATGTAGCTTTCATATTTTGAAATATTGATAGAACCCTAGTTTTTTTCAATCATCTTGTTAGAGATCGAGTTGGTTCCTTGACAAGAGAGTCTCTACAATATGCGTGTTCCTAAAATTAAAAAAAAAAATGCAGTCTTCACACAACTCAAGAATTATTAACAAGTTACGCATGCCGGACTATTTTGCTGGGGTGATTCGATGGATAAAATGCCTCAGTTCTGAAAATAAGCAGTGTTAATGAAGTGTTGAATCTAATTGGAGGTTTTGTCAGTGCTTAATTTACTTCAATGGTTTCGAAAGATAGAAAAAATAAAATAAAAAATGTAATAATGAGTAGAATGAAATATTGGGATTGAATATCTTCAACATGAAGATGTGGCTTCTCTGGGTTTGATTGTGGATCACGGGTTAGGGTTTCTGACCGGAGCATGAGCCCGTGAGTGGTCGGTCTGCTCACAATGGTTGTGCTGTGAATTGTAATCCCTTCATAAAACAACTCTTTACTGGATCCCAACGTTAACTTGTAATCTCAGTTCATTAGCTGTGACAAACACAATTTTCACCATGAAAAAATTAAGCACAGGGGTCAGTGGTCACAAGTGGATGTAGCCGGAAAGGTCACGAGTGGATGGAAACCGGAAAGGTCACAATCTTGACGCTTCCCCTGTAATACAATTTGAAATTGTTTGCAAGTTATCTTCACAGTGATTCATTGCATATGTGGACGAAGGCCTTTCATGTGCCCTTCTCTCTCTCTCTCTTGTGATCGTCTTGTTGATATTGCCAAATTTACTGCGTAAATAGTCAATGGTGCTGGTACGTAAAGATGGATTATTAATTAGTAGCAAACAGCATTTATGGTCTTACTCCTGAGCTAACTGGAAAGAAACTGTACTTATCTTCTAAAATATCTGAGCAACTGTCATACGCAGATTGATTTACTGAGGGACAGAGATTAGTATCTGTTAACATCAGGGATTCCTCGTTAATCTATCGGTGAACTGCCATCGGAAAAGGCTTCAGGAACGTTTTGTCCTGCATGATCATTTGAAAAGTTCAAGAGAAAACAACTGCAGAACTTCCATCTATTTGTCCTTTGTTTGAATTGTTTGAATGATTCAGAGGACAAAACTGAAGACAGCCTAAAGACAAGCAAATATCTATTTTTGCAAGCATTTTTTAATGATAACGGAAGCATCCTGGCTGACCGAGAAGCACGCTGCTTACCAAAATCTGTTCGTTTTGCATGGGATAAATGCATAAGGCCAAGAGCACCATCTGTTTCAGATAATCGATTTGCTCTGACAATGTAGATCTGTAGATGTGAGAGAAGAAGCTGGGGTAGTGAGTAACAAATCTCCATCATTTGACAAAAAAATAATAATTTCAATAACAAAGCTTAGCTTCCATGGCTACAATGGCTATGATCCTTTATTGTGGCAATGATGAACTACGAAACCCAACATTTTTACTTTAGTTTTTGCAGACTAACACATGTTGCTTAACAGAATAGTTGTATTGAAGCCAATGCTTAGGTAGTTAGCTTTCTTCATAATTATCAAACCAGGAATAAAAATGAACAAGTTTAACAAGGTGACCTTAAGTTTGTCGGGTTCGATCAGCTGGAAAACCAAAGCATCTTGCTCAAGTAATCTGTGTTCGATTGAAAACCCTCTCCACCCTCCACTTAACCCCGTCCTTTCTGCGATATATACTACTTGATACTCCTTTTCAGTTTCATCCACCAAAATGATTATGGCATCATGATTTGGCAAATGCAGATGACAAAACTTTCTTGGTAAACCCTTAATCAAACCATAAAGAGAAAAGAAGGTATGTCAAGAGTCCTGAGATTTTGTCAAGGTCCAATATGAAGGTGGAAATAAGAATCTACCAGCCAAAATCCCCCAGAAACATGAGATGGGAGCATGGGCTTGACACAGGTAGGGAATTTGTTTCCGAGATAGGCTTGAATCTCTTCAGCTCTCTCCATGACAGAATTTTTTTCCCGCGAGATCATTTAAGTGACTAAGCATAGCCGTCTTTCGTTTATGACTGTAACAAGATAAAGAAAGGCAGAACTTTCACAAAGATAGTTCTTGTATGCAGGAAAATGAGCGAGTAGTGATAAGAACATGATAAAATAAATCCACTGGCCCAAAATTACTTGGGAGTGAAATTCCTTTAAGTGATGGAAACTACCTGATCATGATCAGTTAACATGATTTAACTCTAGTAGTTCACAAATTTCAATCAATCAAAGACTGATGGTGACATCTAATTTATGACAGGATATTTATCAAGAAAACCTTGATTAGAGACACCATATACAAGGCAATTAAATCGTCCACATAATACAACAGGAGAAAATTAGCAATGGACTTCTGGGTTTTGGCTACTGCTAGAAAAAAGGAAAATTGGGCAAGATTTTCAGTATCGCTGCAAGATGGCTAGGCGTTGTAATATACGGTCATATTTTCTTAAATCTTGACCACTTTTCCTTAAATCCCTACAGTTTCTACCGGAATCTGGCCATGATTCAGAAGGATTTGACTGGAGGTCTTAAAAGACAACGTTTTTACCTTTTTCAAAAACACAGAAGAAAGTGCCCCAGAATTAAATATCAAATATTGAAGAAATCACAGCATGACTAGAACCAACATTCATAAAACAAAGGTACCTGCAAAAATCTTTTCTTTACTTTCTTGTCTAGCATGATGATCTGCTTCTCATTCTTTTGTTTGACCAACCCTCATCATCTCTAGCACAAACTCCTCACTTCCTTGCGTCTTCTTTCTTTTTTGTTATAATCACTGTACTACTGCACGCACACATTCGTACACATGTAAACATGGTGCATATGTATAGACAGAGAACAGAATGGACAAGAGAAATAAGTGAGCTTAGCTAGGATCAGGGCCGGGAAGGAGGTTGGCAAGGATGAAGGTGCCTGGATATTGCTAGCTCACTGTTTATCAAGATGGTGCTCCATTTTAGGCCACACAAGGGTGGGATTGAAAATGGAATCTTAAATTTATTTCTTTCAGCAGCAAAATTCCATTTACTGCTCCCACCGGTCAAGTCTCTCTCTCTCTTAAATATTCTGTACTCTCATGCGACGTTTGAATTGAGCTTAAGATTTAAATCTAAAGTAGTCTAGCACATTTGAGGGCAAGTCAAGGAAGAAATCTAAAGGAGGGAAAAGCTTGTGTTTTTTTGCTTTCCTTTTCCTTTATAGAACGGAGCATCAACTTTTCTTCTCTTACTTGCAACAATAATTGATCCGATTAATTAATGTTCATTGTTTATTATTTTATTTAGTTCAGGATTTGATCCTTCACATTTTTGAGCTCGTAAGCTCCTTGCTTGGCCAATCAGGGTGCTGAATGAACCACGAGACCGGCCTGGTTTTCAAGAATTTGGCTGTCTGCGCGGTGCACTTCCAAATCAGTAGAATTAGTACAGCCAAGTACGAGTCACTTCTTTGAAAAGTGATTGAAGGGTGGCATTTTCTGTGATGACTTTGGAAGACTTTAAAGGTATCGCTCTCATAACGTTTCTTCTCCCTCTTTTTTCTCATCTATTTATTGCAATGATTCGTCTTTCTCTCTGAAATAACTTAATCTATAAAGACTAAGACATCATTAACAGCAAATTCAGTGTATGTAAGCAATTGTAAATTACAATAATGTATCGTAGATAACCCATTAGGAATTCGACTACAGACTGGAAAATTCAGTGTATGTAATCATGGCAATGTCTTTGGTTTTCCTTGGAAAAACGCCAGACACATCGTAGTTGCCAGTAAAGATAGACAGCGCTGTTGCTCTCGAGGATTAGTCTCGGTCATTAATCTATGAATTAATGTCGAAAGGGCATTTAATGCAGAATGGTGGCTCAACCGGAAAAACAAGCACACTTGCCTTTGCTAGTTCGAACTGGAACATTTTTAGACGTTTAGATTTTAAATTCATACTAAAATCCCCTCAAATTTGAAGAATTAGGATTTTATTTCACCAAATTAGTAGGTGATTAGAATTCTCTTAAAAAAACTAGTACTATGCTTTTCTCTATAACAAAATTCGAATCACTGATTTCAAAATCAACGCTCTGAACTCATCAAAAGCGATGGATTACGTTTTT
>Ga0325404_1005415_pt1 | contig 13441 bp, 5 predicted proteins | sample PopdelMetagenome_18_FD_205664 | JGI IMG/M metagenome (GOLD analysis project Ga0325404, IMG submission 205664) | Populus deltoides microbial communities from Bellville, Georgia, United States - Xylem-Control-R1 | ecosystem: Host-associated > Plants > Phyllosphere > Stem > Wood/Secondary xylem... | reverse complement strand
TAATTTAGAATCGTATAGGAAAATATAACAAGACACGGACTTATTAGAAAGAAAAACTTAATAACTAAAAATATCATAAAACTTAATGGTCAATTATCTTTAAAAAATGAACTTATCTATATTTTTTCAATTTTTTCCAAGGACGGTAAAGACTCTACTAACTTCTAAGCTAACTATTTCTTTGATCATAAAATATTCTTTTATTATTGACTAAAATTTTTAAAGTGAACCAAACACAAAAATGAAAAATATTTAATGGTAAAATATTTTTCCAGATATATGAAAGCTAATTCCTTCAATCACCATTTCTTAAAAGAAAGAAGGATGAGAAATAAACTTGAAAGATATGTGCATTGCACTGCTCACCCCCTGCACACAAACCACTATCTTAATTTCTTATTTTTCGTCTCTCTATATATAGTTTCTCAAACATTCAGTCAATGCTTTAAAAGAAAGATTGTTAGCAAGGTGGGCTTGTTGCATTGAAAAATGAAGGAAAATTAAAAAAGAAAGAAGAAAGAAGGAGAAACGATGCTTGAATATATATATATATAATAGAAGAAGAATGAGAAATCTTCATTAAAATCATATAGTTGATCGCAAGCAGAGTAAAAAGGAATTTTGTTTTTCTTCAAAAAGGAGGGTTCAAAGTATTATAGCCAAAACATGTCACGAGCTGACTGTTTACATAAACACGTTTCTTCACACGAACTTTCTTACTGTTCTTGTAATTATGTGGTAGAAGACTTTGAGTGGCCTGCTGTTATTTTGACGAATGGTTGCAAGTTTTCTTACTCCAGGGACTGATATGGATCTTCTAGTGAGACACAGGGATCTGAAATTGCGTCTCTGTACAAAATTGAAGACGTATTTTGACTTCCCGACATTTATTGGTTATCCAAGCTTCCAAGAAAGGCCCCACACAAAGTTCCACCAATCAGAAAATACCGAAAAGGTCAGCCTCAAATTCCCTCTCCTCAACGTCTATAAAATGCCCCTCCATCTCTAGCAACAAATTCAGCATAAACACTTGAAACCCATTTGAGCTTCATTATCTGTGCAGAGAAATAAAGCAGAGCATAATGGCAGAAAACCCCAGGCCAAATCCTGCTTTCGAAAAAGAAAGGTTAGTCTAAATTAAATTTCTTTGCTTTGTTTCCCTTTTTTTTTTCAAAGTCCATCACTTCCTCTTTCTTGTATTAATGCTTCGTTCACTTTAATCTCTATTTTTCCAGGCAAGGAATTAGCCTCTGAAATTGTCCTTAATTTTTGCGTACTTAGCGATTTTAATTGTTGATGTGATAACAGCATTATTATGCAACATGGAATATTTGCCCTCCTGGTTGGGACGCTAAACAATCAAATCCAAGTGAAGTACCAGTCAATTAAAGGCTCTCCATTCGACAGCCACGACGTTATTATGTCAGTTTTCCTTGTTGCTCTGTTTATATATGCCACGGCATCGGTGGCCGAAGTTATGCTCCGAGCTCGAGAATCAACTTACTACACACTGGTTGGCAATCTCCGACTCTTTGCCAGTGCCCTCGCTGCGATATTGCTTCTAGCTATTCTGGCTCCAATTCTGGGGTGCGTTATTTCCGTCGTATGGGCCTGTTTATTTATCGGAGTGGCATATGAATCAAGCCGAGAGTTGTCCAACATTTTAAGCCAGTTAACCACCAATAAGTTACTTGACATGTTGACCAGGCTAATTGCACGCGTGAGGAGCCGCAAGGAGGAACCAAATCAGCCACATGTCCTTGGATAGAGTAATTGGCATAGGAAAATACTTGTTTGTAACTATTTCTGGTTGTTCTCCTCCCCGCCCTCTCTGTTTTTTTTTCCTTTTCTTTTAAAAAAATCTCTGTATGTTTGAAGAGGAAGATTTGAGAAGAGGTTGATCACGAGGAATTTACTTCGCATGTAAACAAATGTAATGAAATAAGATTTTTTGTTTTTTTGTATTTAAATAGTACTGGCAGGTTTGTTTACTGTTAATACAGCAACCAATTAATTGTATTTCTAGCTCATAATCTCAACATTACTCCCACGCATTATGAGTTGCTATCATTTTTTATTTACATGATCTTGTTTATTCAATGTCATATATTATTTTGATGTTGAAATAAAAATATTATTGCTAAAAAAGTGAAAGAAGAAATAGTCTTTTTTCATTTAAAGAATGGCAAACTTCAATTTGGCCCTCCAAGTTTTGCTTTTTTGCCTTTTCAGACCTTGTCTTTTATTTATTTGTATTTTGATTCTAAAATTTTATTTTATTGCATTTCAATCCTTGAACTTTCATAGATGCCAGAGAAAATCATCATGGAATGGAGATAGGAGAGAAAATATTCGGTATTTTGACTATAAAAAGTAATCTTGGTATCAATAAAAAAAAATTTATGATGAAAATTTAATATAGATAATGTTTACGCATCAAAAAGTAGATTAGAGCGCATAAATATATTTTATTTAGTTTTATTTTTATTTTTTTGGAGTCATTTTAACGTTTCTTAGTGTTAAAAATTAAGGGACCCAAAACTTGAACCTCGTTTTTATTTATTTATTATTGAAGGTGATTAAAAACAGTAATGCTAGACCACAAGTCTCTTATTTAGATAAAAGAAAAAAAAAACCAAAGAGATCAAGGTATACAACATTAAAAAATATATATATAAAGCAAAACCAAGCAAGTGGCCTTGGGCCTTTTTTTGTCCTCTGAGGATTGGTGCGTTCTAGATTTGGTTTAATCTTTTATTTTATTTTTTTAACTAATATCTTCCCCTCGTTTCTTTGACATTGTTTTGTTTAATTATTATTTTTGCAGGAATTAGTCTTTTAAAAAGGATTTTTACAATTTCATAATACCAAAAACTAATTATTATAACTTATCTTTTAATTTTTAATTTGTTTTCTTTTTAAATAGGACTGACTGTTTTTTTTTTTTTTTTTGTCTCGACTTAGTGTCAAATTATATTTACATGCTTCTTCATTTTTTTATTCAACTTAATTTTGGTATAAAAATCATTTTTTTTTATTTTTTAGTTTTTAATTTGAGATAGAAAAGAAAGATCTTGTTGTATTCTGACGGTAGAGAGAAAAAAAATCAATACTAACACTAATTTTACCGACTAAAATGATCAATTTTAGTATTAATAAGTTCTGTTTCATAAGGTGATTTTCACTTAAATTATTTTTTATCTTAAAAGTATCTAAAAATTATATCTAAGATCAGGAAGTTATTTAGTTTTCAGGTTGATTTGATATTTTTATATAATTTTTAAAATTTTTTAAGGTTGTTGATGATTTTTATCAAGGTGTTTATAATTTTTTCGAGGTATTTTTAATTAAAAATGAGCTTATATATCAAAAAATAATGACCCTTAATTTTTTGTTTTTACAGTGGCTGAAATATGATGAAAAATACACAACATGTTATCAGGCTTTATTCTTCAAAAATCCTTGAGGTGGATGTCGTTGGCCTCGTTATTATTTTTTCTTTTTAAAAAGGGCTTGCGCTGCCTTCCTTGCCATGCCAAACAATGCTAGGCCACTTTTGTTTTGTTTTTTTTTTTTTACCCCTAAACTTGCCTTTTTTTTAAAATGATGCTTTATATATATATATATATATATATATATATATATATATATATATATATATATATATATATATATATTAAAATAAGTTTTCAGTTTATATTTAATTTAAACCCCTTCTATCTTCTTTTTTTTTTATCTTTTTATCTAGCTATTTTTAAATAATAGTTGCTTTTAATTATGTTATACATATTTAATTTATGAAGAGTTTATTCTAATTCATGTATAATATTTAATATTTTTTATGTTTTATATAAATAAATTTTATTTTAAATTTCTAATAAAGGTAACCTTGCTTGATATTTTTTTACCTTTAATTTTATTCAATCAATTTCACGTGTGTATCTATTTTTACTATCATTTGATTAAATAAAAAATTAATCTTAATAAACAGAGTCATTTGATATAACCGAGTAAATGATTCATGTTACAAGATCAAATATCTCGATTTAATTTCTTCTCTTGATTTTTCTAGTTACATTTTTTTATAGCAAGTTATCGTTTTTAACCTCGAGGAGTGTAGCTTAATTGGTTATATGCATTGAGTTTGTTTTTCAAAGATCACTAATTCGAGTGCTGCAAACCTAAAGATCACTAGAGATTTATCTAGTCATTAACTTCAGGGTTTCGAGGGATTATTCAAGGTATGTATAAGCCAGTCCAAACACCCATAATTAAAAAAAAAAAATAGAGTAGAATTGTGCTTGGCAATTAGCAAATCAACTTCATCTTCTTTTTTTCTTGTATATAAAAGTCTCATTGTGATTTGTTTTTTTAAAAAAAACATTATTTGAATTTATAATCGAAGAGGAATAAGAAATCTCCGTAAATGACATATATTCTTCTTACATAGTTCTGTTTCCAAGTGGTGGAAGGTAAATCTTTTTTTTTTTTCTCTCATTTCTATTCAAATGAGTACTTCAAAGTGATTTAACCAAAACTTTTGGAAGACTTTCTTTGTTAGAAGACTTGATTAACCCGTGGTCAGCCTATCTATAAAGTGTAGACTATACATCTATTATACACCTTGAAGAAAACGAAAACCCTTTTTTTGACCTCCCCGCCCAACCTCTTTTTTTTTTAATCATTTAATTTTATTAATTACCTGTATATATTTCAATTATAGTTATCAAATATGATTCAAATCTTGGTTCATGGATTTATCTATCAATTTTAAAATAATAATTATCGCACCCGATATCGCGGCGGCCTTAAAAATAAATATTTCATTGAAAAAATGGATTTCTGGCATCCTATTTTTTGATGGTGAATGATCTTTATTTAAGGAGTCGCCACCTAGTATTACGGTTACTAGGAACCCTAACTGGTCAATAGAGATTCTATGGTCCGAGACTGGTTACGTAAAAGGGAAGATATTATCACCCCTTAAACGTCCTGCCTAAGACAGGCTGCATTGCTGATCCTTGTCATTAATTGCTAACATTTTTTGTTGGTTTATACTATGATTGTTTGTGTGTAATATTCCTGACTCTGACGCCAGTAAATATTCAACTACGGATATTTCCAACTTTGGCGTTGGTAAATATTACGTAGGTATCAAAATAAATAAATTTAAATTATCATTTTTTTATTCCTAACTCTAGCGTCAGTGAATAAACAAATAAAATCAATTTATTTTTTACGCATACGCATTATTTTTATTTTTATGTAGCTAAATAAAAACAAAACAAAACAAAATAAATTTATATTGGTATTTTTTATTCCTGACTCTGGCATCAGTGAATATACCAAATAAATTTATTTTATTTTATCTTATGTTATGTTATTTTTTTTTCATGCACATTTTTTATTTTTATATAACTAAATAAAATACAATGAAATAAATTTGAATTGGTATTTTTATTCTGACTCTGGCATCAATGAATAAATAAATAAAAAATATGAAATTTTTTACATACACAATTTTTATTATATATATTTTTATATATTTTTATTTTTGGGTTAGGCTTGGCTAAATCCAGCCCAGCATATATATTGGTGGCTGGGTTAAGCTCAGCCCTACAGGGGCGGGGCTAGGCCCAGCCAGCCCGGCCCGGTCACTAGCCCAAGCCAGTGACCGGCTGGGCAAACGGCTGATGCACGCGTGAAGCACTTTCATGCGTGCATCAACAATGCGAAGGTAATTAAATTACCTTCGCACTGTTCAAATGCAATTTGAACAGAGAAGAGCAAAAACAAATGGAAACGGGCGCACCTGTTTCTGGAGATTGCGAAGAAGGCTGCAACGCTAGTGTGGGTTGGACTGCTTTCTGTCAATAACCAATGGTTCGGTGATCAATTGTTTTCTTGCAGGGACGAAAACAGGGCTGATCCGTGACTCCCCTCTGCCTTTCTCTCCTTTTCTGTGTATATATTTTTTGGTTTATGCCCTGTTTTTTTTTGGTTTTTTACTCTGTTTTGGGTTGATGTTTCCATTCTTGACTCTGTATTTTTTTTTGGGTTGTGTTTTGTTTGCTTTGTTTTTTTGGGTTGATTGCTTTGTTTTTCTGGGTTCATCCTCTCTCCACTGGTTCTGTCAATTGTTGGGTATTTACAGGGACCAATCTTCCTCTCCCTCAGCCTCACGTCTCTCCTCCTGATAAGCACGGTTGAAGGAGACGGTTTCTATTAGGACTCGGACACGAAGTGTAATCCTTATCTCGCCGGGTTGTGATTATCATGAAGATAGATACTGTTTTTTTGTGTTTTGAAAGGACTAGGATGTTGGTGTTTCACACTTTCGTTTCCTTCTTTGCAGGCGGGCATTCAATGCTTTGGAGATGAAGATGACGGACAACACCTGATTGAAACGGTGCTGTTTTGGGGCTGAGAATGGTTATTTCCAATCTGGTCCTTGAAGTTTCTAAATCCTTGCATTTGACCCCTGATCTTTTAATTTTCAAGATTTACCCTCCTTAAAATTAATTTAAAAATAAGTGGGTCAAAATTAGGTTACAAAAATAATGTCTTAGTTAACTTAAATGATGTTGTTTTAAATAAAAAAATTATTAAAAATAACCTAATCAAGATTTATTTGGATTTAATTAAATCAATCAAATTATAAATTCACATAATTATATTTGATCTAGTTATCAACTACTTATCTAATTTAAAAATATATCTAACTCGGAATATTATTCAAATCAACTACTGAATCAAACTTATTTAATAACTTTAGCATGTAGAGTCTATTTAGAAATGCGGGCCAACCCGCGTTTCTAAAAAAATTTAATTTTTTTATTGAAAATTAATTTTTTGATATGTTTTGAATCGTTGTGATGTATCGATCTTAAAAATAAAAAAAATATTATTTTAATATATTTTAACATGAAAAATACTTTAAAAAATAACTACCCGTAATCTTTCTGAAAGCAATTCTACAAGTCGACCGATGCCACCTTCGGTTCAAGATGGGCTTTCAGGGACCAAGACATCTGGTGGATGTCTTATCCAAAATGGGGAGGTGCAACTTGCTGATAATATTTGGCCCATTCTCTCACTAGGTTTCGATCGCTGTTAGACAGCAGAGAGCCCTGGGCTTTAAAAATCTTACCGGGTCCACGTGGCTGTCACCAAGTCATTGATGCCTTAAATCCATTCCCACCTCTCTAACGCGTGGATAGATAATGTCTCGGAGCATCGACTTTGAAACGTGCTGATGTGAAGTGGAGGAGTATTCGTCTTTGACTATATAAAGTATAAACAGTGCAGACGTCTGAGACTCTCAAGCGTTTTTCCATCTTTTTTTAACCCCTCCACCAGTAGCCCAATACAAAGACACCTCTCTGGTCTTACACCCATGTCTCCTGCACAACTCCCTCCCTCCCTCCCTCCCTCCCTCCCTCCCTCTCTCTCCCTCTCTCTCTCTCTCTCTCTCTCTCTCTCTCTCTCTCTCTATATATATATATATATATATATATATATATATATATTCTCTTCTTCTAATACTCAAAACACTAAGAAAGTCAAGTCACTATATCATATAATTGATATATAGGTGATTGTTACGATTACTTGAAAATATTATGACTATAATGCCTTTAAATAACAAGAAATATTAAAATAAGATGACGACGAATTAATTTCAAGTATTTATTACTTAAAAAATGGCTTTCCACCAAAAAAACAATTTAGGGTATTTTTTTTCTTTTTGAAAATAACGAGTTTGTTTTTGATGAAATTGTACTTTACCTTTCATAGCTATCGTAATTATAGAACAATGAGCTCAATTGCAAAATTATGGATAAATCTGAATAGACATAATTAATTACTTAAGTGAAAAGGCATACTTAAGTGACTCATTATGAACCGAGGACAGTCTTACTTTTAAGGTTAAATGGACTCTTTGATTCATATGATTATCATATATCGTTCACAATTAAGGCAACACGAACTGATAAGATGAGTTTTCACAGCACAAAAAAATATACCTCGTGATTTATAACTTGAAGATGTTATAATTGAAATATTAATTAATTTGGTCAATCATAAAATTTATAAATAATAGAATAATTTTTAGCCATTGCCAATCTAGCTTTGGAATCTGATCGTAATTAATTCTTACCCTTTTCCTTTACCTTTATACTCGCGTGTTGAAATTTAGAAGAGAAAAAAATCAAGAATAATTGAATGTATATGCTCTGTTTAATTTTGATAAATATTTTTTTTAAAAAAAAATAGGCACACTATCTTAGAAAAGAAGGTGGAAACTTATAATAAAACTAGAACTCTTTTCTACTTCTCTTGTAATAAACTTGTATTTCTTATGAACACAATAAGGTAACCCTTCACTTTTTTTTTCTCATTTTATAAACGATTGTTTCTAAGTGATGTAATAAATGTTTTCAAAGTTGATTCTTGGTGGAAAGGATAATGGAGATAAAGTTTTTAGGTGATAAAAAAATACCAATTTTAATGGAGGTGGATTTATATATAAAAATAATAATCAATAGAAGTAATCAAATGAGGTGGTTTAGATCTCTAATTATATATATAAAAAAAAAATTTATTGTTCGGAAAGAATTTTTTGACTCAATTTAATTTTTAGTTTTTAAACCAGTAAGAGAGTGTTTTTGAATTTTAGATAAAAAGAAGTTGAAGTTTAGGGTTTTTAATTTAAAATACCTCAGAATTTGATTTTTTGCTTGGTAAAAATGATTAAAATTTTTTATAATTCTTTATGGTTATATTTATATTTTTTTTTATAATCATACATGAAACTACTATACATAATATTTTAGAGCAAAGCAGGTGAATATTCAATAAGAATAATATATATATATATATATATATATATATTGTTTTTGTTTTTACTTTCAATTCTTAATGTTGTTTACTCATTTTATTTTTCATACAGCCACCTAAAAATAATCGGTTAAGAGATTGTGATAAATATTTATATAAAAAAACAGATTTTTTATAATTTTATTTTATCAAAATAAAAGGAAATAAATGAATAACTAAGAGAAAAGACCAGTTAAATAAATAATTTTTTCATCCTAAGTTTAAATAATTTAAACCACTATAATTTTTTATTTTAATACTTTTAATTTCTTATTCAAAAAATTATGTTGTTGATAAAAAAATTAATGGCTTTGTCATATCAAAATAGAAATGCATAAAGGAAAATAGAGAATTTTTACTAAAAAAATACATCTTTTTCTCTAAAAATTAAATTATTTGAAATTCTTTTAAGTATTTTTTTAATCACTGTGAAATTAAATATTAATTGATTTTAAAAATTATCATATGTCGCTTGAAAATTAAAACCCGAGTGAATTTCTAATCATTCATGTAGTCCTGTCAAGTTTGGTGGCGAGTGCCGTTTTTTTTTAACAAGTAGACGAGGTTAATATTTTAGCGAACGCGAGGATTCTTTAATTTTTATTTAGCTCGAGACGCCGGGTTTCGAATAAACGTCCTAATGAGTAAAGACGTCTCGAGGACCCACACTCCACTTGACTTTTGTTTTCCTCGACTATGAAGCTCCTGCTTTGTTTCGCCTATAAATTGGACGGGGCCCTGCTCCTCTTCGAACATCCGGGGAACCAACTCAATTTCGAAGACATCTCCATAGAAAAGGAAAGCAGAAGAAAATGGCTGCAAACCATAGGCCAGATCTTGGGTTCGAGAGAGACAGGTTCTTATAAATCTCTTTGCTTTCTTCTTCATCTTCTTTTCTTTTACTTAATTATTTAATCAAGTTAGTACTGATTTCCTTTTCTTACCCATTAACTTCCTTGACAACAGAACAAAAGTTATATATACACACTGTTTTGTAAAATGACCTTGCTGAAGCAATTTTAATTTTGTTTGGTGACAGCATCGTTGTGCATCATGGAGTCTTCGCTCTGCTCGTGGACACATTAAATAAACAAATCCAAGTGAAATATCAATCAATGCCTATTTCTCCTTACGATACTCACAAGAGGGTCATGTCAGCGTTTTTGGCCGCTCTATTTATATACGCCACAGCATCGGTGGCCGAGGCGATACCGCGGAGCCAGGAATCAGTTTACCAGAGGCTTTTCGGCAAGATCCGCCTCTTTGCAAGCGCCCTTGCTACAGTTTTCCTTCTGGTGCTTCTAACCCCACCTTGGGGGTACTCTATCATTTCTATTCTGTGGATTTGTTTATTGGTGTCACTAGCATATGAATCATGTCAACAATTCTACCAATTGCTAAGCCAAGCATATACTGACATGTTGGAAAAGCTATTTGATGGTGAGAGGAGCCGTGAAGAGGACCCAAGCTAGTCAGCAGAAAGTGCAGCGCTTTACAAAGTCTCGAGACGGATTAGCTTTGTATTAAATGCCTTCGATTCACTTGCTTCCGCCCACCCATTCTCCTCACATGTATTCTTAGATTGTGAAGATATGTTGTATTTGTTGGTGTACAAGAGAATTGAATAGAGAAGAGGTCACTTTTTCTGTGACCGGTGTATTCTTTTTGCACATATGGGTCTATCAAAGTTTTCTTAACTAGATTTATTAGCCATGGTTAACCTGCTAATCACTACCAAAAGCTTTGATGGTCAGCAAGCTTATAGAGAGGAGCTAGTTACGAAGTTTGTGCTGGAGCCCCAACCTAAAATGCAACGCTAGCAAATGGCAAGACTTGGGAGTCCTGGAGGTTTCTATCCTTTAGTGGTTGCGTGAGAGAGATGTTCTACTTATGGGCCGGGCTTATATTTTGATCTAAACAAACTTTTAAATGAACCTCAGGCTCAGCCTGTGAACAGCATAATTTAGATTGAGTGCATGGGACATGGACCTCCTGGTGGACCAAGAATTCCACCTTGGTGCCATGCTTACTGTTAAGACATAGAAAGATATCCACATTAGAAGGCTAGAGTTTGTTTTTCATAATAAAGGAGAATTGGTGTTCTCACTCCTTTGAACTCTATCTCCTGCTGCTGCTTCTTTTTTTCTTTTTTTTTAAGTGACCTCTTGATAATCCACTTTAAATTAATTAGAGTAACTCGTTCTTTTTGATTCATATTCTGGTTTAATAATTGATTTTTCAATTAAACTAGCATATTTAATCCAAGAAAATTAGTTAGCTTTTGCTTAACAAGACAACCTATTCACATAAGATGCAAGTTGAAAGGCTCATTCAGAGCTGTTGTATAAAATAGGATGATTGAAAAAAAATGTTATACGATTTCTTTATAGTTTTCTAGAGACTAACTAGAGAGATATCATACTTCACCACTCCTCTTTTCCCCCCTTTATTTATCCAAATAAAAAAGACTCGTCGACTTAGTGATAAGCAGAGGGCAGCACCAAATCCTTCTGACTTCATTTTCACTTGCGAGGCCGGTTATACGCCAAGTGATGATTGCTAAATGGCCTTTAAATAATTCTAGTAATAGCTATGGGTTGCGGGTTAAATTATTATTTTTTAAAATATAAAAAAATATTTAGATATTGTTAATATAATTTTAATAAAAAAATATATAGAAATTGATTCGATATGACATAATTGACTTAGCATGTACAAAAAAAAACTTAAATAACCAATAAAAATATAGTTTAACTCATTAGATTGATTCAAATTAACTTGGATTAAACTGTAAATTTACTACTCAGGACATGAGACTCTAATAACCCTATTGAAAGTAAATAAAAATATATATATTAAACTCGATTCTCAATTAACCTAGTGTTAAAAAATAAAATTAAAAATAAAATTCAACTAAAAAAATAAATTGAGTCAACCTGTCAAACCTGAGTCATTAGACTGGGATAACTCTATAAAAAGCAAATTAAAAAAAATTATGAAGCTCAATTTACAATCAACTCAATATTAAAGGATAAAGTTAAAATAAATTAATTAAAAAAATAACATAAAAAACACCTAAGTCAACCGAATAAACTCGGGATCCAAGTCATGAAACTATGATAACCTTATAAAACACAAACTAAAACAAATTATGAAGTCTAATTTTTAATCAACTCAATATCGAAGGATGGGATTAAAACAAAATCAATTAAAAAAAACAAAAGAAACCTAGGTCAACCAACTTAACCCGTAACTTGGATTATAAGACCGTGATAACCCCATAAAAAAATAAAAAACAAATTATGAACCTCAATTTCTAATAAATCCAATGTTAAAGGATTAAATTGAAAATAAAATCAAATAAAAGAAGACAAAAACAATGATTTACATTAACTCAGGTTAAACTGTCAAACCTAGATAAGGAGGCCTGAATAATTCTATAGAAAATAAATCAAAATAAATAATATAAAGTACAATTCTCAATCAATCCAATATTAAATTTAATTTTCGAACAAACCAATAATTTTTATACCAGAAATTTCACCCTTATTTTTTCTTGCAACAACACAATTGCAAAACTCTTGTATTTTCCTGCCCAATCTTCTATCTTGGTTTATTAGAGAGATTGTGGGCTTGTTGCATTGAAAAATGAAGGAAAAAACAGAAAGAAGGAGAAACGGTGTTTGAATATATAGTAGAAGAAGAATCTACATTAAAATCATACAATTGTATGGTTTTGATCGCAAGCTGAGTAGAAATTAATTTTATTTTTTCTCTCAATTTTTCTTTTTTCTTGAAAAAAGGAGGCCTTCAAAGTATTATAACCAAAACATGTCACAAGCTGACTGTTTACATAAACACATTTCTTCATACGAACTTTCTTATTGTTCTTGTAATTCTGTGGTAGAAGACTTTGATTGGCCTGCTGATATTTCAATGAATGATTGCAAGTCTTCTTACTCCAGGGACTGATATGGATCTTCTAGTGAGACACAGGGTTCTGAAATTGCGTCTCTGTACAAAATTGAAGACGTATTTTGACTTCCCGACATTTTATTGGTATCCAAGCTTCCAAGAAAGGCCCCACACAAAGTTCCACCAATCAAAAAATACCAGCCTGCAATCTTCGCCCCTCAACTTATATAAAATGCCCCTTCATCTAGCAGAAAATCCAGCACAAACTCTTGAAAGTTGAAACCCATTTAAGCCTCCTCGAGTACAAAGACAGTATCTGTGTAGAGAAGAGAAATAGAGCGGAGCAGAATGGCTGTAAACCCCAGGGAAAATCCCGCTTTCGAAAAAGAAAGGTTAGTCTAAATTAAATTTCCTTTGCTTTGTTTCCTTTATGTTTTTATAAGCCCGTCACTTTCTCTTTCTTGTATTAATGCTTCCTTCACTTTATCTCCATTTTTCCAGGCAAGGAATTAGCCTCTTAAATTGTCCTTAATTTTTGCGTACTTAGCGATTTTAATTGTTGATGTGATAACAGCATTATTATGCAACATGGAATATTTGCCCTCCTGGTTGGGACGCTAAACAATCAAATCCAAGTGAAGTACCA
>Ga0325404_1005414_pt1 | contig 13442 bp, 13 predicted proteins | sample PopdelMetagenome_18_FD_205664 | JGI IMG/M metagenome (GOLD analysis project Ga0325404, IMG submission 205664) | Populus deltoides microbial communities from Bellville, Georgia, United States - Xylem-Control-R1 | ecosystem: Host-associated > Plants > Phyllosphere > Stem > Wood/Secondary xylem... | reverse complement strand
AAAAAAATAAAAATAAGGAGGGCCTAGAGAATTAAGTCTGGCGTGTTTGGACTCGGTAAGATGGCCTATGCATCCCTAGACATGGTAGGATAGCCTCGTTGTGCCTCAGCATTGGAGTTTGGAGCTTAGACCTTAAAAAATTTGAAAGGTAATGGACAAAATGTCACCTATTGCGACAATTTCTCATCTCTGGAGATGATGGGAAATCAGGTTGAAGTTCTTTAACTCTAGAAACTATAATTTCAACTTTTCCCCCCAACAACAAAACCTAATTTTATTGGCATGAAAACTCAAAAAAAAATCAAATAAACTTTTTTAAATCTCAATCAGGATCATTAAAGGTAAAAATTACCTGTATTAAGTTCTTTCTTCTCTTAAAAAAGAGTTTGTAAACATTAAAATCAGGGCTATTGTTCCTGAAATTTGATTTTCTAAGAACTCTCTCTCTTGATAACATTCTCTCAGATGCAAAGCATGTGAAGTTTTGTTATTGAAATATAAATGTAAAAAGTTACAGGAATCAAAGTGCATTGCAATTTGAATTCTAAACATGAAAAAGGTCGGTTTTAGGCCAATATCAATCCCTATTCTTTCAAAGAAAAAATTATACAATGTCTCTCTAATCAATTTTTTTTATTGTTTACCAAAACATATATTACTCTAGATTGAAACAGGATAATAATATGATTATCCTTGTCAAAAAATCTTATTAAACGTGCAGTTGAGGGTGAGATTATTTTTTTTATAAGATACATTTGGCATTGAAAAAATAATTGAGAACAGAATGGTTCATTCGGGTTTTTCGAGTGGCGGTATAAATATTGATTAATTATTCAGGGCATAAATTTTTAACCTTTAGGTTGGGGTTTTTTTTATCCTTTTTTTTTAATGAAATAGTTCAAATATAACTTTGAAATTCTGAATAGTCAGCATGAGTTTTAAGGGGGTAAACAGAAAAAACAGGGAAGAGAAAAGAAAATAGGTCTGGCATGCTTGCCCAAACCCACTTGAACTTGGTCAGGTATGTTTAATAATATTATTATATTCATTATTATTAATATTATTACTATAAAAAAAAACCATAAATTAAATTTTAATTGTAAAATTAAAAATTATTATTATTATTAAATTTCAAAAAATATATATTATTACTATTGAAGAAAAACCATAAATTTGATTTGAAAATTAAATTAAAAACTATAAGAACCTGGATCATGCATGTTTAATATTATTATTAATATTATAAATATTATTATTATTAATAAATTTTTTAAAAAATATTATTATTATTGAAAAACAAACCATATATTTGATTTAAAGGGTAAAATTAAAAATTATTAATATTAATATTATTTTTATTGTTACTATTTTTTATATAATTTTTAATAAATTTTTTAAACAAATATTATTACTATTGGAAAAAAAATAGTAACAAGGTCTGACGTGGTTTCAGATCCAAGGGTGCTTGGGTCTAGCATAGTTTCCAGATCTAAGTTTGGTTAGGTCTGGCATGGTTCCAGACCAAAGGACGCTTGAGTCTGGCTTAGGGGTGAGCAAAAAAATTAAAAAACTGATTAAACAAAAAAATAATCGGTTTTTTCATTTTTTTTACTCAATTAACGGAATTGAACCAAACTGAAAATAATCAGTTTGAACTGGTTTCAGTTCTGAATTAAAAAAAATCAGTTTGGTTGTTTTTTAAGTAAAAACTAAACCGAACCAAAAATGTTCACCCCTAGTCTAGCTTAGTTGTTAAATCTTTGTAAACTTGGGTCTAGCATATTTAATATTATTATTAATATTTTAAATATTATTATTTTCATTACTATTAATATAATTATTAATAAATTAAAAAAACATTATTACTATTGGAAAAAAAATGATTTGAAGGGTAAAATTAAAATTTCTTATTATTATTAAAATAATTGTTAATAAATTGTTTTAAAAAATATTATTACTATTTAAGAAAAACAATAAAATTTAGTTTGAAGGGTAAATTTAAAAACTATAAGAACTTGAGTCAAGCATATTTAATATTATTATTAATATTATATATATTATTATTTTCATTATTATTAATATTTTTAATATAATTATTAATAAATTTGAAAAAAATATTATTACTATTGAAAAAAAATTCAATTTGAAGGGTAAAATTAAAATTTATTATTATTAATATTAAAATAATTATTAATAAATTTTAAAAAAATATTATTACTATTGAAGAAAAATAATAAATTTGATTTTAAGGGTAAAATTAAAAACTATAAGAACTTGGGTCAAATATGTTTAATATGATTATTATTAATATTATATATTATTATTATTAATAATATTATATATTATTATTATTATTATTATTAAATTTGAAAAAAAAAATAATTACTATTGAAAAAAAACAATAGTTTTGATTTGAAGGGTAAAATTAAATTTTTTTTTTATTGTTGTTGTTGTTATTTTCATTATTGTTAATATTATTTACATAATTATTAATAAATTTAAAAAATAATATTATTACTATTGAAAAAAAATAGTAATAAGGTTTAATATGGTTGCGATACCCAAGTATACTTAGGTTTGTCATGGTTACAGACCTAAGGACATTTGGATCTGGCATGATCATTAGAACCAAAGAGCTTATAAAAAAATAAAAAAATAAAAAAATAAATTAATTAATTAAGATTTCTGTTTATGATACTTTAAGGATAATTTAAATTTTTTTTATAAAAAATAAAAAATAGTTATAAAAAAATTAATTAGAATTTATGTTTACAGTACTAAAAGATAATTTAAATGTATTTTTATCAAAAATAAAAAATTATAAAAAAACATTAATTAGCATTTTTGTTTATGATACTTTAAGGGTAGTTTAATTTTTTTTTATATATATATATATATATAATAAAAAAAATATAAAAAAATAAATAATTAGCATTTCTATTTAAGATACTTCAAGGGTAATTTAAATATTTTTACATAAAAAATAAAAAAAATATTTAGAATTTCTGTTTAGAATACTTCAAGGATACTTTAGATGTTTTTTTTTTATAAAAAGTAAATTATATATATAAAAAATTAATTAGACATGACTATTAGACTCAAAACGCTTGAGTTTGGCATGACCACCAGACTCAAGGTGTCCAAGTTTGTTGAGTTTGGCATGATTGTCAGACCTAAGGCTTTTAAGTTTTGCTTTGCCACTATACCCAAATGGCTTAAAACATTTTCTATAATCTTAATAGTTTTTTAACATTTGAAAAAAAATAGTATTTACTTAATGTGAAGCACGAACCAATATACTAGTTAACCTATTATATACTAATAATTCAGGCCTCCACGCATCTACTCTTTCCTCTTTTAAGCTAGATGCTTGAGAAGGCTCATCAGGTTTTTTCATTATTTAAAAGGGAGTTTTTATTAAAATTAATAATTGCAATGCTATTTGAAAAATTATTTAATTATATCATTTTTAAAAAATGAGATTAGATATTTTGTGCTTATATTTGAAACCATTGTTTTTTTTATCAATTATATATCAGCTTAATATAGAAAAAATGGTAAAAACATTATACATTAATATTCAATGGGAATTAAATAGTCTTTTGATTGTTAATTTTTATATGGTTTTCATGGATGTTTTTTATATAGTCATATAAACATTATAAAAATATTTTTTTACTTTTGTTTGAAACTTTTTTCTATATTATAATAAGTTTTTGCTTTAAAAAATGTGTTTTAATAAAAAATAATTCAATAAAAAAACATGAGTTTCCCCTCTAGATATAACTTTTTTCACTACATGGTTTAAATTATTGAAATTCTTGTGAATAATTGGTTTGGTTATCTTGGATTTGTATATTAAAAAACAATATTGTTAATAAAAATAGATAATTTTTTCATAAGATCTTGGTGCTGATGTTTTGTGCTAATGTCTTAATTTGATTTCAAACCTTTTAGATTTCACCTAAAAACAACAAACTAAACCCTCATCTGAGATTGCGGTTTAAATAAAAATCGGTTAAAATTTATTTATTTTTATTTAAAATTAATTTTTTTATATATATTTGGATTATTTTGATATACTGATATAAAAAATAAATTTTAATAAATAAATAAATAAATTATTTTTATGTATTTATAAATAAAAAATACTTTGAATAATAACTATTGCCACACTCTCAAACATCTTTCGGTAGCAATAATAGAAACAAAACTACTACACCATTATATCATACCATTGCTAAAAATCTGAAAGGCATGGCTATTTTATTATATAAAATACATTGTTTATCCTTTCATATTTTACTACAAACCTGCTATTCAAGATTTTGTTTTTTTTAAATCAAATTTGTCCTCAAACTATTTTTTGTGCAATTGCATCTTTTTTTGGTTTAATTCAAGGGCAATTTAATTAAAATGGTTGATTATAAACAAAATTAAGCCAGGGAACCAAACTAGAAAAGACACCATAAATAAGTGATGTTTTCAAAGTTTCCACAATAAGTTTAATTTAATCCCCACACTTTAAAAATTATACATGTTTGGTCTCAAAGTTTATTTTTTTATTTTTTGGTTCTCGGAGTTGTTGAATTCCAGCGACAGAGAAAAAAATATAATAAACATCGATTTTGATCACCAAAACGATCGGTTTTTATTTCAAATAATTTTATTTGATGAGTGAATTTTATATTATGTGTTTTTTTTACATTAAAAGTGTTCAAAAAACAAATATGAGCTCGAGAATATTTTTGTTTTTGGGTTTCGGGATGTTTTTTGAGATTGTGGATAAATTAATATGTTTCTAGGGTGTTTTGGGTAAAAACATGGCTTTTTGGATAAAACAAACTATAAATTCTAAAATTTAGGCAAAATTGGACGACTGGACCTTAAAAAATGAATCAGACCCAACAACATTTGATCTTATATATATATATATATATTGAAAAAAAATATAAAAAGGTATTAATTAAAAAAATTAATACTTTTTTAAATTTTTTTCAAAATTATTTTTTTATTTGTATTTCTCTTTTATTTTGTTTATATAACATCTTTTAAATGGCAATTATTTTTTAAATTATTTTGTATGTGTTTAATTTTTGAAGAAATTATTTAAATTTATCTATAATGTTTTTATGTTTTATATAAATAAAAAAAATATTTTTTTGGATAATATTTATAATATGTGTAACCTTATATAATATTTTTTTTATTTAATAAATTTCTTGTATATATAGTTTTATTATCATTTAATTAAATAAAAAATTAATTTTAATAAATAAAATCATTCAACATAACTAAATAAAACATCCGTATTGGAATACCAAATATTTTAATCTATACAAGTTTATTAGTTTTCCATTTTTATTATCTTAATATCTTAAACCTTTTTTTTACATATATAATTCTTATTTTATTTAATTATATATATATATATATAAATTTTTAAATTTACACTTATAATTTATTTTTACAAATATATGATAAAAAATAACATGCATGTCAAATTTCTTTTATAAAAATAAAATAAAATATGTGACACGGGTCAAATAGCTTGCATAGCAAACTCTCGTCCATCGTTTAGCTTCCAGGGCGCACAAAACCACACCAGAAACAAAACTAATACCTACACTCTCCCTCCGCTCGCACGTTCGTTTCTTTCGCTGGAAACCTCAGAGAGCCGAAACGTTTTGTCTCTGACGCCAAAAACAGAGCCCTGAAACGGGTTCATCTTCTTTCCTTCTAACTTCCACCGATAAACCCTAAACCCAAGTTTTTCTCGAATTATTTAATTCACAAGTTTATTCACTAATTTTAATCTTTCTTTCCAGATTGGTCAATTAATCACGTCGTGATTTTTGTACAGATTTCAGTTTTAAAATGGTGAGTTAGGGTTTTCTTTTGTTATTATTTATGATTATTAGGTTTAATGAAGTTTCTTTTTTTTTTTTAATTTTTTCTTTTTTTGTAGCAACGAGATATTCGAAAATGGTTTATGAAGGCACACGATAAAGGCAATGACAATGCTGCTACCAATGCTGAGAAGAAACCTCCTCCAACTGAGCCGAAGACCGAAACACCTGTAGGCAATTTACCTCCTGGATGTTATGTTTTGATAAATGCTTGCTTGGTTGATTGACTGTACCTTAATTTTTTATGGGATGCATGTTTCATGTCATGGTTTTAGAGTATAAAGATTGAAGATTGGAATAAAAAGATTTGGCATGCTGATGGCTAATGGGCCTCATTTATTTTGCAAAGAAAAAGAAAAATGCAGAATTTGACTTTGGGAAGTTGAGGAAAACAGTATTTCGGACTCGGTTATTAGGATGTTTTGTTGCTGTGATTTTCTTTTATTGTTATTACTGTCTAATAGAGAGTGATTAAGCTGAATGGTTGTGTTAGGTTATGTTTTCTGGAGAAAGTATTTTGGATATTTAGAAATAGTATTTTTTTTTTTTAGTTCTTTTATTTCTTTGCTTCTCTAATAAGAAAGGGGAGTTGTTGATATGTGGTTCATTTATTTTTTTGGGGTATAATTAGGTGTGTGGAGGTCAAGAAGGTTCAGGAAGGAGGAAAACTAGCAAGTATTTTGCGGCAAATAAACAGAAGCAAAAAGAGGATAAAGAAGTAGAGGATCTTCCTGCTAAGAGGAAAGCTCAAAATGATGGTGTCCAATCTGTGAAACCCCCACCTTCTAAAAAGGTTCACAAAGTTGATGATGAAGAAGAAGATGATGACTTTTCCTTGCCCAAGAAGAAGAATGATGCTTCTCCTAGTAAGAAATTGAAGAGCAGTTCAGGCAGGGGAATTGCTCAGAAACCTGTACATGTTAACGAAAGTGATGAAGATGATGTGAAGGATACTGAATCTCCTCTGAAATCTGGTGGCAGAGGTCGTGGTGGTAGGGGTGTGTCTGGGGCACCATCTGGTGGAAGGGGCAGAGGTGGTGGACGCGGAGGATTTATGAACTTTGGTGAGAGGAAAGATCCTCCACACAAAGGAGAAAAGGTAAATGGAAAACGGGATTTGTCTGATTCAATTAATTATACCAATTAGTAGATATTTATGTTAACATCAAATCTAAATTGTTGGCATCAGGAAGTCCCTGAAGGTGCTCCTAATTGTTTAGCTGGTTTAACTTTTGTGATTAGTGGAACGCTTGACAGGTATTTCTGCTTGTAGATAAATGTATTGTACTTGGTTATATAGAAGAATATTGATATATTTTCTGTTTGTGCATGTTAAGATAATTTGGAGGTTGTCTTATATGGTGCACTTTTTTGCTGTTTTGACAATGCCTGTTGCAGTGTCATTTCCATGTGATAAAACTAACCATGTTTTGAATTTGGATCATGCTTACAGTTTGGAAAGAGAAGAAGCAGAAGACTTGATTAAAAGACATGGAGGTCGTGTTACTGGATCTGTCAGCAAGAAAACGGTCATCCACATTTCTATCCTGTTGTTTCTTGGATTTATGTGGCAGTGTTGGTATTTGATTAATACAATGTCTGTTTGCAGAGTTATCTTTTATGTGATGAGGATATTGAGGGACGGAAATCTTCAAAAGCCAAAGAACTTGGGTAGGCTACCTCAGATCCACACATGTATTTATATTCAAGTTTGTTATTGCTTTTATTTTATTATTACTATTTCTTCATGCAGCACACCTTTTCTTACCGAGGATGGGCTGTTTGATAAGATCCTCTCCTCAAAGAATTCAAAAGCCCCGGCACGAGAAGACTCAAAGGTGTCTGTGGAGAAAGTCGCATCTCTGCCAAAGAAAAGTCCTAAGAAAGCAGACTTGAAGAGTATGCTCCCAGTATCTTTATGTTTGTAATAATTATTTTATATTTTTTAATACAAGTATCATGGCTTCATTCTTTAGTGAGAAAATAATGTATTACACTGTGAGTTTGTTTTATTGTTGCATCATTTGTTTTGAAATTTTAAATTTTTTTAAATGTAAAAAAGCTGTTTATTCTGCAGGTAGCTCTTTGATGTCAAATGCAGCCCACAAAGATTTGGGTGCAGGTTCCCAGCAAGCAAAGCAGAAAGATCAAGCTATACAACGCTCATCCCTAATATGGACAGAAAAATATAGGCCAAAGGTTCCAAATGAGATGATAGGAAATCCATCACTGGTACGTGCATTAGTTGTTGTCTTCCAGTGACTTTTTCTGCTTTTGAAATTTGATATTATCTTTATTTATTCTTTAGAAGGAAATGAATTAAGATTTCACAATGTGATCCTCTTCAGGTTACTCAGCTCCATAATTGGTTGAAGAACTGGAATGAGCAGTTCCATGACACTGGAAACAAGGGAAAGGGCAAAAAACAAAACGATTCTACCGCAAAAAAAGCTGTTCTATTGAGTGGACCACCTGGAATAGGGAAAACAACATCAGCAAAGCTGGTCTCTAAAATGCTCGGTTTCCAGGCAATCGAGGTGGCATACTTTCTATGCAAATTTGTTGAACTATGGAAGTGTCTGTATTAATCAGTGCTTATTGCTTATGGTTTTTTTATTGTCTGTCTCCCACTTATTTGCTTAGTATTTACCATTCAGGTAAATGCCAGTGACAATCGTGGGAAGGCAGATGCCAAGATTTTTAAAGGAATCAGTGGAAGCAATGCAAATTGCATAAAGGAACTTATCAGCAATGAAGCTCTGGGTTTTGAGATGGATAGGTTGATTAATTATTATTGTTTACTTAACATTGTGAAAAATGCAGTTAAACTTTTACCCATTGATCGATCATCAATTGCAGGTCAAAGCATCTGAAAACAGTTTTGATCATGGATGAGGTAGATGGAATGTCTGCTGGGGATAGAGGTGGAGTTGCTGATCTTATTGCTAGTATAAAGATTTCCAAAATTCCTATCATCTGCATCTGTAATGACCGTTATAGTCAGAAGCTAAAAAGTCTTGTGAACTATTGCTTGCTTCTCAGTTTCCGGAAGCCTACAAAACAACAGGTCCTTTTTTTTGTTCTTTCTGTGTCTCTTGGTTTCAATATATAATTTTTTTGGTTCATTTCTTTCAATTTCAATGTAAATACATCAAGGACAGGCTTGATTTACTTTTGTGTTCAAGTTTATATGCTAGTGTCATCAGTTTCTTATGATAAAGGAGTTGTACTAGATGCCATTACTTTCTCTTTTAGCAGGTCAATACTTAAATAAGGTTTTCATGACAGTCAAGAACCATTTGTCAGAAAAATTGTACTCAGCTCTTTTTGTGTCCGAGCAGTGTTGTAGGAGGATTTGTGTGGAGATGTGCATGTTCTAAACCTATGGAATTTACATAAAAGCAGGCTATACCACAACTTGAAACTGCACACTGCACTCCAAGGGTTTAATCATTCCTCAAGACAATGCCCCCTAGTTTTGCTCAATGCTAGATATTATAGTTGATGGTATCATTTGCTACCTATATGGTTATGCTATGGAGAATGTTGCTTGGCAAACAACTCATTTTCTGTAAGTGAAAATTCAAATTTATTCATAAATATGCTTAGCATAATCTGGTCTTCAAGTGATCTCTAGTTTCCACTACACCGTGCCTCTGATTTCATGGAGTCACATTTTTTCTTCATGTTTGTGCATTGTGCATGTATATTAGCACCTGTGCATTTGTTCAAATGTTTTTAAAAAGCAAGTAACAATATTCCTTCGGAACATAATGGAATATGTTGTAATTTAGTGAGAGAGGGGAATAATTGTGCTAAATCATGCATTTCCACTTTGTGCTACAAGAATTAGTGTATGCATTTGTGCATGGTGTGCGCTCTTCTGTGTGACTGTAACACAGGAAGTTGTTGCCCCTAATGCGCTTAGTGCAATATAAATTTTTTGTACTCTCAGCTATGTGTTGATTATAGGGTTATACTTTAATCTTTGGGACAATTGCAATGGAATAATTTGTTATTAACAGTGATTTTGGTGTTTTGTAGATGGCAAAGAGGTTAACTCAAGTTGCAAATGCAGAAGGCCTTCAAGTTAATGAGGTTATTGTCTTGTTCAAAATTTTTGCTCTCTTAAATTGGTTTGGTGTGAGCATCCTTTGGTAGTTCATCTGTATTGTGCTCTTCTCACCGAATTTGAAGCTTCCAAATTATTTATTTTGGACGTTGCACTTACTGAGAATAGGAGTCTTAATGAAAATGGTCAGTGTTTGAAATTCTAAAGCTGGTTCTATACTTTTCCTAATGAAAGGCACCAACCGGTTGCAAGAATCCCAGGGCATCTACAAATCTGTAACAGAAAGCACATCAACAAAAATGATTTCTTCCTGTACAAAAAGTGAAGGTTTAATTAAATTCTAAAATATGGAGGTAACACCACCTCCTTAAAAGCTACCCTATTGTGCTCCCTCCACAATAGCCAAAAAAGAATTTTAAGAGATTATTGCAAGAGTTTTCTTCTGTACTGGAATGCATACCCCTGCAAGCCACACCTTTGGTAAAGGTCCCATACTTGGTTAGTCACCTGTTTCTTACATTTGCATTTTGTCGGGCACTAAATGGTGGCTAATAACCTTGCAGATTGCACTTGAGGAGCTTGCAGAAAGGGTGAATGGAGATATGCGTATGGCGTTAAACCAATTACAATATATGAGCCTCTCAATGCCAGTCATTAATTATGATGATGTAAGACAGCGCCTTCAAGGAAGTGCAAAAGATGAAGATATTTCACCATTCACCGCTGTGGATAAGTATGACTTGATGATCCAATTCTTACCTCTTCAATGCTGTTTTAGATGCTCTCTATTTAAAGTCATGATGTCTTAACTTGGAACAACTCTAAACTGGATTCTAGGAAAAAGAAATCATGCTGTGTCCTTTGTGATTTTTTTTTAATTGTGGAAACAAGCAAATTGTAATTCATAATATTTGAGGTTCCCAGCTTCTATGAGAAGGGGTGCCAGGTTGTTTCTTGTGTAAAACATGATCTAATATTGTCAGATCAGTCCTGTAGGCATGGAACAGGTTATTGCTTGCTAATGCAAAAGATAATGAACCATTTATCAATAAAAGAAAGGTAAACCTATGTTTGAAAATCTGTGATTTGACTTTTATAGATGAGTTATTTACGTCGCATGATCTGTTCTCCACTCCAATCTTTCCCTTTTTAATTTTTTCTTCTTGTTTCTTTCTCCTTCTGACTCAAGTGAATGGATGATAGCACCTGCAGCCAAGCTTTCTTTTTCTCCTTCTTGCTCTTAGAATAAGAATGAAAAAATGTGCTCAATGAATGCTGATCTTTTATTTCATTTTGTTTCTGTCTTTGTATGATTACGGATTTTATTCTTCCAGTATGCTTCTCATTGTCATCTTTGGTGTTAGGCTGTTTGGCTTTAGTGGAGGAAAGCTGAGAATGGATGAGCGGATTGACCTCAGTATGAGTGATCCTGACTTGGTCCCTCTTCTTATACAGGTTTTTTTTCTCATTTTTTTTTAAATTCCATGAGAATTTTAGATTCTGAAGGTGGTTACTGAACATTTCTGGGTTTGCTTTAAACCACAGAGCATGCCAAATTCAAAATAAGGAGTGCTTTCTTTACCCCAATTTTTACTTGTGATGAAAGTCCTATGATAATGTTGTTAGGGTGGCATGGATCTTAGCCTTTCCAGCAGCCAGCAGAATCCTGCTGAGCCAGTATTTTAAGCTGAAAGTATTCTTCAATTGACTAAGTAGTTTCTTTTCAAAATTTAGCCATTGGTATTTTGGAGAAAAACACCATGATATTTCTCTGCTGATAGTAGTTAGAAATTTTCTGGCTAGCATGTTGAAATTTCTTAATTATTTCCTAAGATACCGCTGCAAAATTTTAATAATTTTTCTATGCAGCTTCATAAATATTTTTCATATTATGTTTTGAAACCTAAGTTGAATATGAAAAATTATGTGACAATACCGGAGATTACTCGAGTGATCCAAGTCATTATGTTAAGTGTTGTTCCCTGCTCTTGTTCCTGTTCCACACTGTTTATGTTCTGGGCATTTGTTTCATGTTCAGTCCCCAGGTCACTGGTTTGTCCTGTTCTTAAGTATGTGAAGTATGTTATACTTCAAGCTGAAGGGGAGAAAATAGATAGCAGGAAACAGGCAGTTGGTGGTAGTGAGCTTGTGAAAAATGGAAAATTGCCGTTAGGCTCTCTTTTTTGTGGAATGTCACTTATTGGACACCAACCCTCAATATGCTCTCTCTAAAAATACAAGTGGCATAATTAAAAATTCTCACTTTACTCAAAATCGTCATTTCTCCTCATAAAGGGCAAAGAGGTGGTTCTACATCTACATCCGCTGGACAACATAAAAAAAGATGAATGGATTTACATGATAACATTTCAATTTTCTCAAATGCAGGGCATTGTTATGTAACATAGCCCAAACCTCAATTCAATCATATTGAAAAAAGCAAAACAGGTTCAATGGAGAAACTTGTCTTCTGTGTAAAAGCTCAAGAGTTTTTCACCATTGCAAAAAACAGTCCATGTATCATAAATTATCTGCAGGAAGCTGATTCTGTAATTTGGCAGGAAAACTACATTAATTATAGGCCAAGTTCAATTGGTAAAGATGACAATGGGATGAAACGTATGAGCTTGATTGCACGTGCTGCTGAGTCTATTGCCGATGGAGATATAATAAATGTGCAGATTCGAAGATATCGACAGTGGCAGCTCTCTCAAACTGGTTCTCTGTCATCCTGTATCATTCCGTATGTATCACCATATTGCTCTGGAAACATCAAGAGTTCTTCATGTGTTTTTCTTGCTCTCTAATTGCGATTCTCTATTTTGGTTTGTAACCAGTGCTGCATTGTTGCATGGATCAAGGGAGACACTTGAACAGGTAATGAATGTCTCTTGAAGCTTGACATGCTTTGCCATCTCTGGTGAAGTTACATCAAATGGAAAGATTTTTAGCTAGTAGTTGGTTTTGATGTATGCTTATTTTGCAACAAATTTAGATGAATAGATTAAGTTGTGCTATGCTACAAACCGTCTGAAAAGCCTAAAATTCCCCTCCATTATGCCTCATGTCTGTTAAAGATTCAAACTGCCAAGCAGAGATTATGTTGAGAAAATTAAACAGATAGTCTGATTTGGTATCAATACAACTTTTATTCTTGCTTTCCAAAAGCAGTTGGCTACAGGCCTCCACTCTCATTATTAGCCAAGTCACATCTATTGTCAGATCAGAGGATCATTTATTTTCTTTTCTTTTTTCTTTTCCTTCATTTGCTTTCACTTTTGTCTTTATGGGATTTTCGTCTTGCACAGAATCCAATTAGTCTTCATGTTTATTTATTTTTTATTTGAATGAGTCAATTTTTAACTTCATCTTGCCTAGAAGTCTGACAAAAAAAATTGTTTGTAATAATCATTGCATCATTTTTCGACAACCAATTATTTTATGCCTGCACTAATGAGCTT
>Ga0325404_1005410_pt1 | contig 13448 bp, 11 predicted proteins | sample PopdelMetagenome_18_FD_205664 | JGI IMG/M metagenome (GOLD analysis project Ga0325404, IMG submission 205664) | Populus deltoides microbial communities from Bellville, Georgia, United States - Xylem-Control-R1 | ecosystem: Host-associated > Plants > Phyllosphere > Stem > Wood/Secondary xylem... | reverse complement strand
AAAGTCACAGAGAATAATGATAAACGGAGCCAAGCAAAGCAAATTGAAGTTTTGTTTTCGCTAAGAATGGCAAACTCAAATTTTGATCCTCCTTGTAGGGCGGCGAGCAGAAGTATTACCGGATTGGGGCCGGCCGTTGCCCTGTCAATTTTTTTCTTCACATGAAAAAAAAATGCTAACATGATGCAATGTTTTTAAAAAAAAAGTAAAAAAGAAATCAAGATTTTGTATTTAATACTTTTGGTTAACTTAGATAATAAGAATAAAAGATTACGACTACAAAAAAAAATGATAAAAAAATTGATGAAGTAAAAAAGAAAAAAAAAACCTTGAATCAAAACCGTTTGGATTAGCTTGTCAAATCCATGACCTGATCACGCCGTCGAGAGCATGTTAAAAAAAAGTATAATGTCATTTATCAAATAACCCAATACTCAATGGTGAAATTGAAAAAAAATATTTAATTAAAAAAACAAAAAAAATATGAGTCAACACAGGTTAATCCGCTAACCTTACGACCATGGACATAGAATTGTTAATGATGGATAAATATTTCTTATAAATGTATTAATGTAGGATAAATATCTCTAACACAAATATTAATGAGGAATAAATATATCTTACACATGTATTAATTTGAGATAAATATCAATGACATAAATATTGATAAGGAATAAATATCTCTTATACTTGTATTAATATGATGGAAATATGGTAAATCATGATAGATTTTTGCACACTTAAAGGTGTAGTAGAAGTAGGATCCAAGCTAAGAATGGCTTAGGTCGGTGAAAAAAAATCTTGAAAAGCTTGCGCAGGGTCCTAAAAATCAGGCTCGATGGGGGTTGGGTCCGGGTCATGCGATTGAACCCGAGAGGGACCTAAACGGGCCTGGATGCGCTAGTTTGGTAACTTATGGGCCCAAACATGTCGTCTAGGCCTGCAACAACCATTCTTGGGCGTTAGGCTCGAGAGAAGCCCCGACCCCATTGGTGGCTGGGCCCATAGCTTTTTGGGCCTGTTAAATTTGGTTTGAGCCAACAAATATTTTTTGGGAAATATTGAGAAATTTGGATCCATAAATAGCCTCTCAATTTTTTGTGGTATTTTTATCTCAAAGACTTAAGAAATATACATATTTTCTTTAATGGAGTCCTTTATTTTTCTCCGTTTGAGAGAAATAAGGAATATCTCAAGACACTTCGCCAGAGTATTTACTTGTAGAGTACCATCACAAGTGAAAGAATGCTCATTCCAACTGGAAAAACACCTAGAGAAACACTTTAATTTCATCCTTAAGGATTTGCAAAAGGTCATGACATATGTCACCAATCCGACAAAGGATCATGAAGACCTCCCACTATATAAGAACTTCCCTTCATTCCATTTCATTTCACATTTGAAGCTCCACTTTCTAAAACTTCTCTTTAACTTATTTTGCTAAGGTGTTCTGACGTGTGAAGTGTGTTCTTGGTGGAGCGCAATCACGTAAAGTGTAAGACCTAAAGTCAACCCAACCCAACCCTAAGTCAGCCCAAACCCAACTTAAGTTAACCTAGGCATATAAGGAAAAGTTGCAAGGGGATTATTTTTCTCTTTTCTAATTCTTATGGCCATTATAACCCCCTCCCCATCAAACCAAGGATTTTAGTTTACCCATCAAACCAAGGATTTCAGTTTATGATCTTGAGTTTTTCGGGTTCAAGAAAGGTTAAAGTAGCAAATAAGTGATTCTCTCTCTCATATTACTTTCGATTATGGTTTTTTTATGGAAAGATTAAAGAAGAGATTAGGTTTTATAAGGATTTGAAGTTTATTATTTTAAGATTAATTCATGATTATTAAAGGTTTAATGTTAAGTGATTAATTTTGAGTATGTTATTAAAAATAAGGATTTATGAGTTGATTTGTTTAAATTGATTTTTTTTATGGGTTAAGAAATCCATTTCAATCTTGCTGGAAAATCTGGATAAAATGGTCTTGAGGTTGAAGATGGCAAAATTTTATTTTGGTCCTTAATTTATAAAAATTACAATTCAGTCTCTAAATTTTGAAAAATTATAATTTAACCCCTGATATGTTTTTTGAGGTTAAGGATGATTAATCTCAGTTTTATAATTGATTTGGAATATTTTCAGTTTGGTCCCTTAATTTTAGGGATTTAAATTTTAGTCCCTGAACTTTTAAAAAATTACAATTTGGTCCCTGGTTTTTTCTAGACAGAATTGTGGATGGTTTATAGGTGAAATTTCAATATGGTTATGTATATATAGTTTGGTCCAGTTTTGGTAAAATTATGTTTTGGTCCCTGTTTTGAAAAATTATCATTTTAGTCCCTAAACCTGGTTTTCTTTCATGCATTGGAATATTTTATTTGTGTTGTATTGAGTATATTTCATATATTTGTTGTAGGTTCTCCTAACGATCCTCAATAGGTTTTTCGGATCTTTCATCTGATATTATTTTCCATCTATATTTTTCCAGGTAAATAAGATAATCTTTAATATGCATATAATATAAATAAATATGTATGTTGATTATACGATGAGTACAACTAGTTAATTTCTTGAATATTTACATATGTTGCTTTATTTCCCGAGTACTCATTTATTCTTGAATTTGCACTCGCAATCTGTCGAACTAAATTCTATTTGATATGATATACGTTTCTTTGATGATTCTGTGATATGTATTATGCCTTAATATAGGACTTGTCAGTAACTCCATGCTAACGGAGAGTAGTTAGCCTATGTGCAAATAGTGTTCTATATACCTAGCTGGTAAGAGAGGTATCAGCCTGTGACGACTGATCATCCCACAATGGTCACCTTCGGGTGTCATCTGATCTCTGACATGACTTTATGATAATATGTTTAGTATGTATATGTATATGTATATTAAGATAAATCGACTTGAAAACTATTAATATCTAAAATGTATATTAGATGTTATTCCCTCACTGAGTTGGTTGAACTCGCCCCTCATTTTTAATATTATTTCAGGTTCTTAGTTTCTGATAGCAGGTGAACTTTGTTGAGTGTTCCTGCTTCTTCAGTTTTGGTCGGTATGTCTTGCTTGTTTTGTGAGGCTTTCTTAACTTTGTTTTGATTCGATGTCTTAGCCGCTCCACTGTTACCTTGTTTTAATTAAGTTTGGATTTTAACAATGTATTGAGTATTATAAATTATTGTTTTTATTTTAATTACTGATGAGAAGTTTTGAAGTATCTTTTGGTTCCATCAGTTTTGAATAATATAATATTTTTGAAGATTATAAAATGCTGCGTATTTTTGAATAACTCGTTCTTTTGATATGTCCGTTCTGAGGCTTAGCGTAGGTGGGGTGTCCTTTTGACACCGCTCCTACGTTGCCGGTCATGGACCCGGGATTCGGGTCGTGACATATGTAGCCTTTGTGTAAAGTATGGTATGGTAACATAGCGTGGAATGAAGTTTAGAGGGGTTCATCTTGAGGTAACCTACTTATACGTAACATTTTTCATAAAAATAGATCTAAAGAAAGGGAAATAGGTAGCCTCTAATTGTGGTTCTATATTTAGACTAGGACCACCATAAACTAAAGGTTCTAATAGGGGGTTGGGAATGATTAAAAACATGCCAAAGACTAGGGAGTTGGCACCTATCCATTAGGGAACTTTATATTACTTAGGGCTTCTGAGAATATAAAAGAAAGTAACTTGACTACTGAACAAATAGTCAGGGCTAACAACAAACAGAGAGAAGGGTATTTGGGCATAATCCCCCATGAGTCGGAGAGGATTGGCAAACAAACTATGAGTTCCCATCAAGGTCTATATGAGATCATTGCACCCTACTTCATGTTTGACCTGAAATTCCACTTTTTAAAACTTCTCTTTAAGCTATTTTGCTAAGGTGTTTTGACATGTGAAGTGTGTTCTTGGTGGAGAGTAACGCGTAGAGTGTTTGGCCTTTGTGTTAAGCATGGTAACTTGGCTTGGAATGGAGTTTAAAGGGATTTGTCTTGAGGTAACCTACTTATACTTAACATTTTTCATAGAAATAGATCCAAGGATAGGGAAATAGGTAGCCTCTAGTTATGATTGTATATTTAGACTAGGACCTCCAGAAACTAGGGGTTCTAATAGGGAGTTGGGAATGATTAAAAGCATGCCAAGGACTAGGGAGCTGGCGTCTGTTTATTGGAAAACTGTATATTACTTAGGGCTTCTGAGGACACAAAAGAAAGTAACTTGACCATTGAACAAATAGTCAGGGCTAACAACAAACAGAGGGGGGTATTTGGTCATAATCCCCCACGAGTCGGAGAGGATTAGCAAACAAACTAGGAGTTCCTATCAAGGTCTATATGAGATCATTGCACCCTACTTCATGTTTGATCTAAGATATATCTTCCCTCAATAAAGGTTCTTGAGGGATCTATTATTCCATTACAACATTAGTGTTAACCAGCTACATCCTAATGGATGGGTTTTACTAAAGGCTTTTGAGGAGTATTTTGTAATGATAGGGTTAGAGCCATCCGAAAAAATATTTTGGAACTATTACACCCTAAATGGTTGCCCTCAAGGTGGCCATAATGTTCGTTAGCTCTTCACCTTCTCTAGTTGACCTAAAAGCTTTATGAAAAATATACTAGAGGGTAAGACCACCTATGTGAAGGGTGGCATGGGAGATGGCTAATAATAAGGCATACTAGAAAGGTTATCTAGGGTAGAGATTAGAGGTATAAGGTTGTCCCTCTTTCTGACAAATTTCTGAGGCAGATACTAATATAAGACCGAGTCTAAGTAGCTTTGACAAGGATGTGTACATGAACATGGAGAGATCTTTATTTCACTACAACATGAATCCAATGGTGAGATCTTCCTTTCACTATAACGTGAATCTAATAGTAAGGGGTAATACCTGAAGAGTAGGAAAGGTTTGTAAGATTTCATACTTGGTGTGTAATTCAATATATTTATCGTGTTTTAACTTTATTTTGAGGAAGATCTATCTTTGAAGGAAGAGTTCTAGGAAGATATTAGGGGAGAGGAGGTTAAAGCTAGAGAAGAAAGTGTAGAGGTTGAGGAGGCATTTAACTCATAGATTGCAAAGATAAAAGAGGTTTATCAAGAGATGGACAATAATTCTACTGATGAGCTTATGTCTGAGCCTACCACCAATGAAAAAAAGTCAATCCTCAGTTTTTAGAGGGAGGAGAGAAAACATCCCCCCTGATATTTAAATTGAAGCTACTATGAGAGCTAAAAAGAGAAGAGTGCCCTCAGAACAAGGGCCTCATGATGTTATTGCGAATATAACACCTATTTTTATGACCGTGTCTCCACCTACGACTATACTTAGCCAGTGACCACTATCATCAGGGCTCCCGTTAAAAGCTTCAAACCCCAGGCTAGATTGTATGATCTTAAGGCAAGCTCTTTTTATGTTAGGCCAAGGATTGGTTTTGCAGATCCTCTTGCACTACCCTTGTATGAGAAAGAGAGGAATGTCTTGCGGTATTTTATTAGAGCGAAAGATATCATCTTGGGCGTTGATAGCTTGGTGATTGTGGACATAATAGAAAAACTCTTGGATCACCTTCTCAGATGTCAATCAATTGTATGATCGAAGTTTTGCTCGTCATTTTGGTCTTACTAAACAACTTCTTCTTTATGTGATAATTTTCTTAGTAGACACACTTAGATTTGTCATTGTTTTCTTACTAACATCTCTTTGTTTTGTTTTAGGGTTTTCTGATGAATGTCTGTTCTTAAAGGCGTTGGATTGCCAAAAGGAACCAAATAAGGATGATTTTGGCTTAGTTAAAGGAAAACTAAAAAAAGACTTAAGACCTTAGAGAGGAAAAGATGTAGTTGAAGGCTTAGTTAAGAGAGATTAAGGAGGCTTATGATATCTATATTCGCAATACCCAAGAAGCCTATATGATAGGCAGAGGATAGAGATCAACAAGCATCCAAGCCAAGTCCCATCCTATAAAAGGTTTGTTTGGTAGAGGATGAGTCATCCTCCCTTATACAATCCTATAAGGCTTCAAAGGCAAAAATGACAGCTTTAAAGATAAAACTAGTGTCAACAAAGAGGGCCTCTCGAGAAGAGTATGCTTGGTGAAAAGCACCGAACTCATGTAATAAGTTCTTTACAATATTTAAAGGATCTCAAGCTTTAGATATGTATATTGTCGATAAGGTATTTATGGTTATATCCAACATCCATTTTTATCATCTGTCAACGGGGATAACAGTGGACTTCTTAATTGTATTTGACCCTTACCCTATTTTTTATTTTGCCAATATTTACCTGGGTCGAGCAGTTATTGCTGCTTGTGATGAGTACTTGGCAGATGAGTTTGGGGATTGATGGTAGACATAGCCTTAGTGAGGAGTAGTAGTCTCTAGTGGGGAATGATAGTCTTCTTAAGAATTATCCCTAGTCTTATAGGGGTTTTTGTTTATATTAAGTACTTTCATTTTTATTGTTAGGTTTGTATCAAATACATTGATTTTATGAATGTATTAATATATGTCATCTAACTTTATCTCGCTAAGTATGTTTAATCTTTCTTTATACTTGTTTTTAATGATTTAGATTTATAAAGGTCCAAAGCCCCATATATACCTAAGGTATAAAGCCTTTCAAAGTAGGGGAGTTAATGTCCTCCATCAACCCTTTTATTCAAGACAATAGAACTACCAAATCTTGGTGGAACTCATATTTAGAACAACTTTAATGCTCAAGACTGGACTTGGGTCATACATAGAAAATCAAGGGTGGCTAGCAAACAATTTTAGCCCAATAGGTGTCGGGCATGTATAGAACTTGGGCATGCAAAGTGATAAGCCATGTTAGAGAAAACTTATAGTTAAATTTATTATCCTCTTAACTGAAACCTAGAGGAGACTCTTGGTTACAATTAATACTTAAAGTAGTCTGGCAATAATGTGAAGCACGAGAGTCCCCTAGAGAGTTTTATCTATTTGAGGTTGTACTATCAAATGGGAGGCATGTGGCCTCCCTAGTGATAGCGTGAGACCTGGAAGCCCCACTTAAGAGTTGTGTCGATCCTAGATTGCACTAGCGAGTGAGAGGCTCGTGGCCCTCATGGCAATAGCATTAGACCTAGAAGCCCCACTGGAAAGTTGTGCAAATCCTAGATCGTACTGACATGTGAGAGGCTTGTAGCCTCCCTAACTATAGCATGAGGCCTAAAAGCTCCACTTGAGGGATGAATAATAATGATAATGATATATTTTATTTATGAAAAAAAATTACATATCTATCCACTATGATATGTTTTAAGATGATGTGAATGCCAAGTGTGAAGGAGTTCTTCCTTTTCATATCTTAGAGGTGGTAGGTGTTTGTTTTTACTATCATGATCACTTTAAAAAGGTCATCCTATTTTTAGGTTAGTTTACCCTAACTCTACATATTGCTTGTCATTTCTAAATTTTTTAGTATCAAGTCTCTAAATTTAAACGTTATGTTTTTAACCTTAGCGTTGTGGTGCCGAATAGTTTTATGTCGATAGGTTCTGCTCATCACTACCACGGTCATCAGGATTTTTCTAGTAGGTCTAGGTTGGTCCCAAGTCCTTGCTCATTTTTTTTTAAGGATAATGGGTGACTTTTGGTCACGGAAACCCAGTTTCAGCTAGTATTGTGGCCTTAGTGGCATATGTGATAAAGAATGGAGTTTTCCTAATGGATGTTTTTTTAGTCATTTTGTAGGCCCATAAAATCTTCTTATGTTTTTTCCCACATTAACTTGGCTTTTTCATCTTAATTTTTAGCCCATTGAGTTAGACTTTGTTAGTGAGCTTGGCTTGACCATTGATTTGGGGATGTGACACTAAATAAAACTTTTGAACAATATGGAGTCTCTAACATTGCTATTTCATTTCATGGTTGTCAAATTGCATCTTATTATTGGTTATCAAGACTTTGGGAAGTCCAAATTGACATATAATATTCTTCCGGATGAAAAAGATCACTTCATTGGCGATTATATTTGCCAAGGCCTCAACCTCTATTCATTTGATGAAGTAGTCAACAAGTACTAAGAAAAATTGTTTGTTACCTGTGATCTTAGAAAAAAAAACCCAAAATATGAATCCCTCATTAAGAGAAAGGCCAAGAGAAGACTATAATTGTCATTTCTGCAAAAGGCTAGCAAGAGACTGAGGTAAATCTTTGGTATTTGTCACATCTTCTAGTCAAGTTTATGGCATTACAAAGCATAGTCGATAAGTAGAAACCTGCTCGGGTGGCAAGAGCTTTGCGACCCACATGAAGGTTATATATCATTTTATTGATCTCTATTAAAACATATATGCTTTCTTCAGGGATAGACACTTAATGAGTGGAATTGAGATGGACCTTTGGTATAGGACATCATTATCAAAAGGTATCTTCTCGGTGAGCAGGTAATGTCTTATAGATGTTAATCAATCCTTACCGCTAGCAATTAAGGCAATCACTAGTTTCTCTTCCCCTATATTTGGCTTCTCTAAAGTTTCAGTCCACATGTCTATAGGGGAGCTCTTCTAAATCGAAGCTTGCAAGTTTGGATAAAAGGTATGCCTGATTATTATCTTCCCTTATTAATGGTGATGTATAGAGGAGTGGAAAGCCTCTTAAGATATATCGAACATTCATGAGCTAGTCCTTTCTTATGATTTCTTAAGTTTGGGTTCCTATTAAGGGAATGATTCCACTTGAAAGATCCTTCCAGATGACTCTTCTTGTTATAAAAATAGGGGGGTCTATGCCACAACACACTTGTCTCTTCCACCCGTATATAATTCTTCATAATTTGCTTCATCTAAAACAAGCTTCTGTCTAGCAAGGCATAAAGCTTTCATCATAAAGCACATTTTCTTACCTCACTTATTAAGGTCACGGGCTCAAACAACTCTTTCACCTTGAGCATCTCCTCATTGAATCTCTTCGAATATGTCGTGTAAACTCATTCTCTCACTAGGCAATCCTAAAGAGCTTCATAAAGCTTCACTTAATGAGTATACTTATACTAAAACACCATATTAGTTTGGCATATAAATCATTGAAACCTCTAATAGAGCTTGTCTAAAAATTATTATATCAGGTACGTGTGGATCCATGAAAAGTTATATGAATGATCTTGCAAATTATATTACAGCTCTCAGTTAAGGTTTTCTAGAGAGAGAAGCTCCCGACTATAAGTAAGAGATACTGTTGTGCCCGGCTGAGCGTTTTCTCATCTCACTGTACAGTGCTTCTTCTCTAGTTCTCGTCTTACCACGAAGCCTATCTTCTGTCAATAATGACTAAATCAAAGGCTAAAACATCATCTTTTAAGACTACCCAAGGTGATTTCAGCCTCCAGGTCCCCTGCCATGGGTCAGCTCCTCGACTGACTAGGGCTTTGTCTCGTAGTCGCTCACCGATTCACTGTGGTGTCACCTCGCCCTCTTCTACACCTAGAATAAAGGCGGTTCTGGCCGATTTTGTTTCACCCTCCGGTGCTGCTAGGGTTTCAGCACAGCGCAAGACCAAACCCACGCAGAGGAACTCCAACTCCTCCGTCTCTCCTAGCGTTTGCACTGAAGGTTCTTCTAAGAATCCCCGAACTCATCTTGCTTCAAAGGAGTGTTTAGTTGGGTTTCATCAGGGCTCTCCTCATTCGGGTCCAGGCAACCCGACCCGAGGTTCCTCTCCTGTTCTCTCTTCTCAACAATCTTCGAGTCAAGATTGCTCCTCTTCTACACCTCCTAGTGATGGCCCCTCTACTGATGATCATTCTAGGGCTCCAGCCACGCCTTCATCAGCAGCTCATAGTGGCCCTACATCAGTTATTCCACCAGCCAATGACATGACAAAGCTGCCAACTTGGGTGAAACTTCCCAACTTGCCTTTAAGATGCTGGACTCCTTTGTGTCTTTCAAAAATTGGTAGCATGATTGGAAAGCCAATCCACTGTGACATCCCTACAGCAACTATATCCAGGCTCTCCTATGCTAGGATACTAGTTGAAGTGGATCTGTTGCAGGAACTCCCACATGCTGTCCAGGTTGTGTTGCCCAATGGAACGCCTCTCTCCCAATAGGTCACTTATGAATCCCTTCCCAAGTTTTGCATTAGGTGTCAGGTTATAGGCTATTCTGGCAATTCATGCAACAGAGGCCCCAAGCAGAAGAAACGTCCTCATGTTTCTGAGGATGCTGATGTTGTTGGGAAACAACAGTCTAATAGTGCAAACCCTCCTGCACTGCCTACTGCTGCTGATGTTGTCGATCCTCTTCAAGGCCACTCTGATCGTAAAAGATCAAAGATTGTTGTGTCTGGTCTCAAGCAGAACCTAGATCCCAGGTGCACTACTGAAGCAGAAGCCACTTCTGATGTGGTGTCTCCTCCTACACCGAAGGCAACTGATGCTGCTAGATCAAAGCTTGCTGCCTCTGGTACCAAACAATCCTCTAGCCCGGCTACTAAGTGCACTGATGAAGAAGAAACAGCTCCTATTGTAGTGACTACAAGGAGGCAATATCTTACAAGAAGCCGAGTTGTTGTCACCTCTGATGGCACTCCTATTGAGAAACGCAAACTCAAAGGCCCGGCCATAGTCCTCATGTCCATGAGTAGCTCTGACACTCCTTTATAGCTGCTCATTCTGTGTTTTTAATTTGCAGGGGTTTGTTCCTCTGTCAGCTGGTTGCAGGATTTTTGGCCTGCTGGTTGGAATTTTGGAAGCTTGATGTGCTTGTGGCCCTGCTGGTGGGGCTGGTTTAGATTCCTGTTATGATTGAGCCCTGTTGTGGGGTCTCATGCTGGTGCTTTATTCTGGCCGGATTTTGGATGTTTATGTTGTTTTTAAGCCCTGTTGTGGGGTCCTTCTACTTGCTGCTGTTTCTTGACAGGTTATTGTGCTGAGGTGCTTGTGGTCCCTTTGGTGGGGGCTGGTTCCTGCCTTGTTGATGAGGTTTCTACAGCGGGGGAGACAGCATTCCTGGTGTGCCCTGCTGTGGGGTTTAGGCTGCATGTTTTTGGTTTGATGTCAGTGGTTCAGGCTTGATGTTGGCCCACTGTTGGATTCTCTTTGTTTGGCTTAGTGGGAGCATGTTCCCCTAAGCTTTCTGTTTCTCTATTTTGCTCTGCATGAGGGCTGTTCATGCTTTGTTTATGGGCTGCTATTGCTAGGAGTGGTTCCTTGCGGGTTGAAGTCCCTGGTGCTGCTTTTGCTGCCGGCTGTTCTCCTGGGAGAGGCCCTCCAGATGAGGCCTGTGTTGTCCTGCCTGTCTGTTGGTCTGCTGCTGGAAATCTTCTTGTTCGGCTAAATGAGAGGATGTGTCACTGTGGGAGCCTGGTTCCCAAGCTTTTTGGATGGTAGGTTGTTTTTCTGGATTAGTGTATAGGGGATCCTAACTTTGTGGCTGGCTTGTGCTGGGGAGCATGTTCCCCAGCACTCGCCTCTTGTGTTTTGCTATGGTCAAGGGAGTTTGTTCCCTTTGTCAGTGTATGTACAGTGCTGCTGGTTTCCAGCTTGTATCGCAAGCTAGTCTTGCTCTTTTTGATCTATATACTTCTTACATTTGATCAAAAAAAAATGATCTTGCAAATTATATTGTTGTCCTAGATGACCACCTCCAAGCTATTTCATATATTTTGCACATGTTCCCTTAGGTCGATGAGACCATTATAATTGTCCAGGCTTATTTTTGTAAAGATATAATCCCGAGGAATCCGGGTATTTAAAACTTGTTTGGACAAGGAAGAGCCCCATACTTGGCGGGGGCTATAAGCATTTTTCAAGATGCACTCAAAGACTAACCATCTCTCGATCCTTTGTCTACGAGTAATCTTGAGCAGAATGACAGGATTGATAACTATCATCTATACCACAATAATGAGAAGAATCACTCCTTGAATACACGTTATGTACATGGGTATCATGATGACACGAACAACCTCTTGTAGGGCTTGATGAACGTTGAGGCTAAACATTTTCTTGAATGTAGTTTTGCCCTTGAAGTAATGTAACTATCTACAGGTGTAAGGAATGACTGTGACGGTGGTATTGATGCATCTAATGTCACCGAGTGTGTCAATACTTGTTGGGGTATCAAGACTTGATTTTGCCCCTGGATTGCTAACACCACTTGAGTTAAGATTTGCATTTGATTAATGAGTTATTAAAAGTCCAACTAGATAAAAGTGCTTGTGATAACAGGTAAATCCGTCACATCTTGGTCCAGGTGTGTCTTGTTGTCCGCTATAAAATGACTTAGAAATATCAAAAAAACAAGTTCTAAAAAGAAATTGATAGCTTTTTGTTTATTTTTCTCATAGACAACGCCAATTGATGACATTTTAAAACCTAAGATTCTTTGGAATAGGGTTCTTTGGTGGTTGAATTATGGGTTAATTAAGTGTTCATTCAATTAAATCCACTATTCATAGTAAAAGGAAGATATATCTTGATGAAAGTCTCTTGATACCTACAAAAACTCCTATTTGGGTGGATCTAGGGACCCTTGAATGCTTAAGTTAGTATTGTTGTAGAGAAAAAATAATAAATATGCTAAAAAAACATTAAATTATAAGAACAATGTTGTTTATTTGTATTTTGGTATGAAATGAATATTCAGTGAGAAGATGATATGTGTGTTTAAGAATAAAAATTATGAATCTCTTACCTAGGTGATTTAAGAAGTATTTATACCTTATGAACCTTATTCTTTTGCTTGAGAGAGAGAGGGTTGGAAAGTAATTATACCCTTGTAATATTAATAAGAGATAAATATCTCTTATATATGCATTAATGTGAGATAAATATCTATGACACAACTATTAATGAGAAAAAAAAATCTCTTACACATGTATTAATGAGATAGAAATATGATAGGTCATAGAAGACTTTTGCATACTTATAGGTGTAGGAGGAGTAAGATCTAATCAAAGAACAGCTTGGGTCGATGAAAAAAATCTTGAGGGGCTTGCACAAGGACATGAAAAATCAGGATCAATGGGTTGTGCTCGAGTTATGTGGTTGAGCCCGAAAGGCGGCCAAGCAGGCCCAGGTACACTGGTTTGGCACCTTATGGGCCCAACATGTTGAATGGGCCCATAACATTTGATCCGGGCAACTGGGCCCAAGTATGCTGCCCAGGCCCGTGACTTTTTTAACCCATTAAATTTGGTTTGGGCCAGCAAAAATTTGGAAAATAATGAGAAATCTTGATCCATCACCTCCCGGACTTGTTCTCCTTAGGCCAACAAATAATGACGAAGGCTGTGTGATGAGGTTTATTCCAGGAAAAGACTTGGTAAAACAAAATCGAGGACACCAGCGGTTGAAGTTACAGAAAACAACAAAAAATCAAATTAATCGGCCTTGAAATATGATCAAGTAAACATGAATGATTAATTAACAGAACAGTTACATACTCTACACAAATTCCTTACG
>Ga0325404_1005407_pt1 | contig 13451 bp, 7 predicted proteins | sample PopdelMetagenome_18_FD_205664 | JGI IMG/M metagenome (GOLD analysis project Ga0325404, IMG submission 205664) | Populus deltoides microbial communities from Bellville, Georgia, United States - Xylem-Control-R1 | ecosystem: Host-associated > Plants > Phyllosphere > Stem > Wood/Secondary xylem... | reverse complement strand
AAGCGCGTTTTTAGTCTGAAGTTGCTTTGAAGGATCATATTCACCCTGGAGTAAGTGCTCTACTGCTTCCATATTTCCAGCAAAAACTGCTTCATGAAGAACTGTATTTCCATACGCGTTCTTTTTTGTATAGGGATTCCCAAGCATTGAATTTTTTTTCGCAATATCGAGTAGAGTTTGAAGCGGCTCAACCTTTTTGCTATACACTGCCAGGTGCAATGGAGTATCTTCCGAAACCGTTACTGGAGACATCACGTAGATATTACTGATGCCACTGCAAGCATGAATCATCCTATCCCAGTCTTCTTCCAAGGCTGCTAGGTAGACAACCTTCGCTACAGTTTTATATGTCCCCATTTGGACTTCTCGCTCTCTCTCTCTCCTTTGTTTTCTTTTCCTCTTTGTCTACCTTAAAGTTCTCTGCAATTGCTTTAATAATTAGGAGCGAACTCGTAACGGCAAATTCTTGGTTCCAGCAAACTCTTCATTAAATACATTAAGTAAACAAAAAAAATATATATATATTTTAGAAGACTGGTAAGGGCGGATTAACATCTATGATTGTGCTTGGGAGGCGAATCCTAAACAGCCTTCAACATGGCAACCTGCCATTTAGAAGAGAAGGTAAAGAAAATTAAGAAGGAGAGATATATATAGACGTGATCTTTATACTTTGTTTAATCAAAGGTTTATTATTCAATGCCTAAAACATAATATTATTCACTTTGTGCTCAACTGAATATTCCACAATCAATTTTGATAATTTAGATTCGAAGCAATGCTTGCAAAAGGGCTATAAAGCCTCCTCATAGTTTAGGAAATTTATTGACATTCAGTTAATCCATTCGTTGATTACACTATAAGCCTCCTCACCAAGTGCTCATATCTTACTCGACCTCTAATCTTAAAAAGAAAGATCGATACCAAATAATTAATACAACGAAATTCTTGAAAAGAACTTATCAATTCCTAGAAAAGTTAGGCTAATCCCTTTTTTCTTTTTCTTTTTTAATAATATGGACATTAACAAAACAACTAAAAGACTGGGGCAGGTTGAATAGTGAAACAACTTACTCTTTTTTTCTCTCATTTTCAAACTTTTTTTCTCTCTCAATTGTAACTTTCTATAATCTAGTTAAAAGAAATTAAGATTGAAATTATGGTTAAAACATTAAATGTAAAAATACAGGAATAGCATATAAACATGAAAAAAACATATCACTAACCACATGTTAGTAATTCTTTTTGTTTTGGTCAAAAAATTTATTTTTATTATTTTTCAATCCCTTGAACTAGAAAAAAAAAACAGAAACTCATCTAAAAATAATAAAGAAAACGAAAGTGGTTGGTTGACATCGATTTAACTGACCATAAAAAAAGTCGATTTCAATACCAAATAATTCCCTTTCCATTGTAGTAAATACAATAAATACAAAAAAAGGTGAAAAAGTTTATTTTCTTTTCACTTATTAAATACATTAAAATAACATCTTTACCCTTGAAATTAAGAAAAATTAAACCATGCATCTAGGGGTATTTGTTTTTTCCTTTCACATAGGCATTTTTGTTAATTTCATAACCATGGAGGGTAATTTGGTTTTTTTTTTTCACTTGATAAATTAATATTTAAATCTAAAATTTGTTGGTGCATGCAGTATAGGTGCTTGTGCCATTTAGTTGACGTGTGCAATACTTGATGGCCAAACTTACCCTTTCATTGTGTTGTTGAAAGCACCATTCCATCCTTTTTTTCTCGGTGTGGCGCATGACGATGAAGATGGGGTGGTTTGTTGTTGGTGTGTCTTTTTTTTTTAGTTTTTCAATTTCAATCCTTATTCTTTTGGTTTTTGATTTTTTTCTTTGCCCTTTTATAAAAGTTCTTTTTTTGTTTTCAATTTAGTTCTTCAATTTTAATTTTTTATTTATTTTTTTTCATTCATCAAATTTATTTTTCTTTTCAATTTAACCCTCCAAAAAAAAATTGTTTCCCTCTAATTTTTTTATTTTGATTTTCACTTTCATTATTTTAATTACTATTTTTTTTTTACTTCATATCGTTTTGTGTAATTGATTTTTTTTTATTTCATCCTTCAACATTTAATTTGTTGAGGATTAGGCTTCGTAGATTTTCCATGTATGGTGTTTTTCAATCTAATGACCCAATTTACAGGTTTGAAAAGTTTATACAAGTTAACATGGACCAACATATTTTTTTAACTTTTTATTTTATTTTATCATTTAATATTAGTTTTTTTTTAAGATAGGTTTTGTGATTCTTTTTTTTTTAATGAAGTTATTTTAATCTCATGATCTACACAACAAAGTTTTGCGGGTTAATCCATGCACTGTTTAACATAGCATAAAAAGGGAAGTAGTCAAGCATGCAGGAAAAAAACTACCATCTAATTCTATATCATCATAATTCTAAGCACAACTACAAATGAAAGGGGAAATCTTAACAGAGAGCATAAAAACACACGGCTTTAATTGCTAGTGCAAATCTTCACTTTGAGAATGCATTGACCAAGGGATTTAAACAAGTCAGGAGTAAGCATATATATTCTTACCTCCCTCAGCCTATCCTTCACAATGTCGAATCGTCAGGTTCGCTACTCTGCGCCTCTGGCTTTCCTCTCCTTAATCTTCTAGTCCCACAGATTTTTGAATCCTAACAAGTTCTGCGACGTTACAGCTTTAGAAAAGGATTGATCACTTTATAACCTGCCTACTGAAGCAAGACAAAAATAATAATAAATAGTAGTAGAGTTGACTGGGATCGTGCAATCTTTTATTTAGCTCAGGAAATAAGTTTGGCCAACCTCGTGGAAGCATCTTAGCAGCCAGTTTTCAAATTGGGAAGAAATCCTCGTAAGAGTGTCTGCCCCCCTTTTAAAAAAAAATAAAAGGCAATTAAAACCAAGAAGAAAGTGTTTCATAGTGATTATAATGCTATATAACTTAATTTTTGATAATAGAGTGTGATTTAGGGGAGTTTGGAAGTGTGTTGCTTTTCAAAGTGTTTTTTACTCGGAAATACATCAAAATAATTTTTAAAAAATTATTTTTGACATTAGCACATCAAAAGGATCTGAAAATATCAAAAAAATATTAATTTGAAGCAAAGAAAAAAATAAAAATAAATTAAATTTTTATAAAAACAATTTTGAAACAAAAAAAGGAGATACTCTTAATTTTAAAACATATTGAGTTCTCTTTTTCGAAAGAGAAAGAGAAGGCAATGATGCATATGTAGATTACTTTTGGAATATCAAACGGTCACTTTGGCATTTTATATTGTTTTTGCTCCCTTTTTCTGGGATGGTGACAACTTTTTAGATTATTTATTAATTAATGAATAAAAGGAATGTGAAAGCATCGTCAAGAACAACGAATAAAACTTTCATTCACTTATTACACGACAACTATGATGCATGTCTATCCAACAATTCGCATGTTCAAAGAAATGAAAAATACCAATAGCTTGACTTGGCTTTTTTAATGGAAATAGCTTGACTTCGCTAACAATGCCTTCTGACTTAGTTTTGAATATTTCAGTCACCACCGTACCATATTTTTATTATGAAGTATTGATTGTTATATATACAAATCGACATACCGATATAAAGTAATACAAATCTAAATTCTGAGCCCAAAACACATAAGGCCACATTGAATGCTTCATGATACACTACAAGATTTCGTAGTTTTACCGACGAACATATTCTGTCAGTATGAGATTCAGAGTTCGTTGGTAATTTTTTTATCGACTAAATCGCCAACGAAAACCATCCATCGGCATAACATTTGTCGGTAATACCGCATTCCTTCGCTAAGGTTGTCGGTAAAAAAAAATCACCGATGGTTTTACAGACAGAAATTCTTCGCCAAAAAAAAACTTCCCGTTGGAACATTACCGATGGATTTATTCCGTCGGTGATAGTGGCATATATAGTAAATATTTTTTAACTATCGGTGAAAGGCCAACGGATGTTATCCGTCGGTAAATTCGTTGGTGAGTCTGTGAAATGCCGACGGATTATATCCGTCTGTAAATTCATCGATGATACATTCCGTTAGTAAATCCCTCGGTGGGTATTTTTAATGTTTTTAAAATGATTTAGAATAAATAATATAAAATTATATAAATTAATAGTAAAAAAAAACCAATTATGCAAGTAAAATTTTATTAAACATTAAGAACAAAAAATTATGCAAATAAAATTTTATTAAACATTAAGAACAAAAAAATAAACTTAAATAAAATTCATTACAAATTGAATGTGTTTCAAAAAAACTATTAAATTAGCACAATGACAGAGCTGGAGGAGGAGGAGGAGGCTGGTTGTTATACGGCCAAAAAGAAGGGAAATTTTTGGCAGAGAGAAGAACAAACAGAAGCAGACGAGGAAGAAAAACAAAACAGAGGTTGGTGCCCTTGCACTAGGAAGAAGAAGAAAAAAAATGTAGCAAACACTGTCCGCCACTGCAATAACCACCATGAACCATTGTCGGCTTCCTCCCACTCACCATTAGCAGCACCGTGAGCGACCGCCAGTAGAACCAGAGAGAGAGAAGAGAAATAGAACAGAACAGAGATAAGAAACCAGAAGACAGAGAGGAAGAAAAGAGGAAATAGAAGAGAAAGGACGAAGAACCACCGTCTACTGTCCACATAGCCACCACTAGAGCCACCGCCAGCTGCCATTGTCCTCCTCGTCGTCGATAATAGCACCTGCACCATGAGAAATAGAAGAAGAAAACAAAAACAGAGAGGAGAAGCACAAAAGAAAAATATGCAGAGAAGAAGAAGAAGGACCAACCACCGGCCAAGCCATTCTCCGGTCAGCAACCGCCAACATCATCGCCTCAAAGCCACCGCAAGTCCGCCCCTCTTCCTTCTTCTTCCTCCTTCTCCACTTCTTCTTCTTCAGTTCCCTCCTCCACTGTTCTGTGTGAACAGTGGAGGGCTTCTCCACTGTTTACTGAGCTGGACAGCACCGCCCCAGCCCAAAATGATTGGGCCGGATCCAACCCCATAAAAAAAATTCAAAAAAATATTTATAAAAATTTGTGATTTTCCCGCGTATTTTTCTACTGAATTTTGCTTAATATTGGTTTGTATTTTTATACCGTAAAGATATAAATCTGGTATTAAAATACCCGGTTTTCATCAAAACATTGCATTTTCTTTTAATATTAAAGATTACGAACTTACACGTAAGACGTATTCCTGATATTAAAAAAGTAGTTCTTTTATGAATAGACTTTACAGCGGTTAAATTTTACTCGATAATATAAGGATCTCTTTACAGATGAGAACTACAATAAAACCGAAGTATATATCAGACAATAAAACAATGTAGCTTACCTTAGGCAGGGTGTATTTGAGATGTCAATACCATCCCTTTACACAATAAGTCCCCGTACCCGATCTCTGAGACCAATTAGGGTTTCTAGTGATCAAAATATTAGGTGACGACTCCCATTCTATTTTTCCACTGATAAAAGATAAGAATTCGTTGTCTCCCATATTGGCCAGAAAGTACACATACCTTAAGGGTGGATGATATCGACGCGACGCTGCACACGTTCGACATTTATTATTCCTTCTCTTCTTTTCATATACTAATATTATAATTTTTGTTTTGATTATTTTTTTTATCTGTGGGTTTGGTTCATATTTTACTTTGTTAGGGTCAAATCGAATTTGAAGCGCCACATCAAGCCTACTGGCTCTACCGTTGAGCTACTGGGAAACAACACAGCACAAGATTCGATCTTGTAGAATTCAATTATCGTTTTTAACCCATGATCAATATGCCTCAAAGTTTGCTTCATAACTCCCCCACATAAGGTTATTAAGTAAATTTAATTTTTTTAAAAAAAATTATTTTTAATATCAGCATATTAAAATAATTAAAATAAAAAATAAAAATAAAAAATTTAATTTTAAATAAATAACATTTTAGCTACACTGCTAAACAACCTCTCCGGTCAAAAAAATTTAGTAAAGTTGACCGGGATCGTGCAATCTTTTATTTAGCTCAGGAAATAGGTTTGGCTAACCTCGTGGAAGCATCTTCGCAGCCAGTTTTCAAATGGGGTAGGAATCCTCGTAAGAGTGTTTGGCCCCCTTTTTTTGAAAAAGTAAAAGGCAATTAAAATCACTAAGTGTTTCATAATGATTTTAATGCTATATAACTTAATTTTTGACAATAGAGTGTGATTTAGGGGAGTCTGAGAGTGTGATTGAGCTGGCTTTTTAAAGTGTTTTTTTATTTGGAAATGCATCAAAATAATTTTTATTATTTTTTAAAAATTATTTTTGACATCAGCACATCAAAATGATGTAAAAATATAAAAAAATTAAATTTAAAAAATAAAAATAAATTAAATTTTTATGAAAACTTTTGAAACGAAAAAAGAGATACTCTTAATTTTAAAACATATATATTGAGTTCTCTTTTTCAAAAGAGAAAGAGAAGGCAATGATGCATGTGTAGATTACTTTTGGAATATCAAACGGTCACTTTGGCATTTTATATTGTTTTTTCTCCCTTTTTCTGGGATGGTGACAACTTTTTAGATTATTTATTAATTAATGAATAGAAGGAATGTGAAAGCATCGTCAAGAACAACGAATAAAACTTTCATTCACCTATTACACGACAACTATGTTGCATGTCTATCCAACAATGCACAATAGTGGAGCTATGAATTTTTTCTTCCTTGAGCTATTAAATAAATATATAAATTTTTTAAAAATAAATTATTAACTTATATATATAAATTTTTAAAGTTAACAGTAAAGTTTTAATTCAAATATACTACCTAAAATATTAAAAAATAAATTTGAAAGTATATAAAATTAAAATGAAAGTAAAAAATAAACTCACTATTTAAGTTACATCCTTCGATGTTTTGTGAAATATGGTTCATCTATAATCGAATCTGAATCGATATTGTAACAACTTTTCAACCAGAAAAAAATAACAATATCATGTCAACTCAAAACAAAGTAATTAAGTTTTTTAATCTCTCTCAATTCCTCCTTCCTTCACTTAATTCTTTCTTTGATTAGTATTTTATAAGTTGGACTTTATAAGTTTACAAGGTTATTCTCACTTTTTTTTTTCCTTGGATTTTTTTTTTTAGTTTTTCCCTTACTTTTCTCTCTTTCTCTCTCGCCTTTTCTTTTCTTTCTTTCTTTTTCTATTCTGCTTCTGCTCAGTCGGCAACATATAAAAAGAACGAAGAAGAACTGATTTGATTTATTTTTTAATGTCAAATAACCATTTTACCCTTAATAAGTCATTTTGCTTTTATTTGATGTTTTTTTTGTTAGTACTACTGAACTTTGTTCATCGTAAAATTTTAACCATATTTTATTCAATATATTTTCAGATTCCTCATAAAGTTTCAACTTAATCTGATGGTCGGATTGAAAATTATATCCAATAACATAAAACTAGTTAAATTGTGATTTTTTTTTATCAAATTTCTGAATTTCTCAAAAAATTCTGAAATTTTAACCCAAGCTAAAACATCATAGTAGAAGGTTCCTTGTCAATTTTTATAATTTTTTGATACCTCAATTAAGAATTAAAAATTTTATTTATATAAAACTAATAAAAAAATATTAATAAAATCATGATCTGTATTAGATCCCACCCGACCCCATACACGTCTCCGCCCTTGAATGCGCATGTTCAAAGAAATGAAAAATACCAATAGCTTGACTTGGCTTTCTTAATGGAAATAGCTTGACTTAGCTAACAATGCCTTTTGACTTAGTTTTGAATATTTCAGTCACCACAGTACCATATTTTTATTATGAAGTTGGAATTGGAATATTTACCTTTCCTATTGAATGCCTCACTTGGGGATGCGTTTCCCATATGTGCTGGAAATTAGCTTTTTTTAATGGTTTTCATAAAAAATAAAATGTTTAAAAATAAATAATTTTTTGATATTTGATAATATTATAAAAAATAAGTTGATAAATATTTTTCAGTGTTTGGTTATATCATGAAAAATAAATTAAAAAACAACTTATTAATGTTTTAATTTTTTTCAAGTTTATTAAAAGAATACAGATCAAATATGACATATAAAATAGTTGAAGAAGAATTAAATTAAAAAAATATAAGTGCTTAAAATAAAAATAAAAATTATTATTTTATTATAAATTACTAATTTACTATTATTATTTAGGACTAAAAATTTTAAAAAATCACAAAAAATAGTTTATTATATTTCAAGAAACAGTGTCCTGTGAAAAAAAAAAACCTTGCATTTTATATTATTTGTTGTTAATTAATTAATTAATTAGAAACATGAACGCTAACAATTGACATATCATGTGTTTTCAAGGATACACTTGCAGCTCTTACTTTGAAATTTCCATTAATAGCTTGGCTTCATTTTTATTCTTTATTTATTATTATTTTCATTCACTAGTCCTTGACAACTTTTTAGATTATTTCTTAATTAATAATTTTCATGGGTTTTATTTAGAAATTGAAGGAAAAAATCTTAAAAATCCTTCTAATTCGTCTCCTTTTCTCTATTATTGGAAAAACAAAAGCAGCATATATAATGAAATATTAAAATAATTGAGGAAGAATTTAAAAACAATATCATTTTATATTGACCTGTGAGATTCACACTCTAATGCATGAACACGACCACACAAAAAATAGACATGTTGGGCAAGATGTGTCTTTCTTTTCTCGTTCCTCATTTTTTTTTTAGTGGGGGCTTAATTGGACCTTAATTAACCTTGAGTAAGATGATATCTGAGACGAAATTAAATAATTATGAATTAAAGTATCGTGTATTATCATGATCCCTTCCGAATGTACAACAAGATTCACATTTCTCACCGTCTAAAAAGTCAACAGCCCACATATACTCTTAATTTTTCAAAATCAACTAGACTAGAATGGGATTATTTCAATGGCACTCCATAAATCTTTTAAAACTTACGTGAGAAATTAATTATTAAATATGTTAAAAGATCCATCCCATCTTTCATCAAAATATAAAGTTTATTTTGAAAATGATTCTTCGTATTTCCTAGATTATTAGTTTTTCTTATCTATCCTTTTCTTCGTCGAAATAATTATTTACATGCCAAAGCTGTATTATTTCCTGTCATAAAAAGGTAGTAATAAATCTAATATTTTTAATGAAATAGCGTCCCAAAATCATTCTAAATATAATAATATACAGCCTAATCCCAGAGACATTGGATTCCTCACCTCTAGTCTTCTATTAATTTGTCACAGTTTACTGCAACCTCCGTATTTTTCCCTCCTTCCCACAACCTCAACAACCGAACATTTTTGGATTTATTAAAAAAAATTAATGCAGTCAGTTAAAATTTTTATAAAATATTTTTTTTTAAGAGCAGGTGAAATAACACATTAGTCTAATATTATTAAATATCTCTATTTCTAAACGTGACGAGATAATTATTGCGCTTTAAAATAATAATATTTAAACATGTCGTTATTTTAAAATGCAACATGTAATCTCAATTATAATCTTTTTTCTCAACTGACCAGCTGGTTTGTCTAGATATATGAACTAGTTGAGCATTTCACGCAAAATTCATAATTTGATATACCTTTTATTTCAAATATATTTTATGAGTGTCAATGAAGTAGTCATACTTGCAATAACAAGTGATTTTAAGCAGTTAGGTGTGAATCTGCCACAACTAGATGAGGATCTACCCTAGACTGATCATGTAGATTGCCTAATAGATATATTTACGGGCCAATAGAATAGGTCTAGACCCAAGAGAAAGTTTAGCCGTGCCAAACCATAATGATGAATTTAAAAGGCCATAATTTTTGATCCAGTCAATAAATCGTGCTTAAATTTTTACAAGAGTTTCTGGATGTTGTTTTCTCAGAGTAACTATGGAATTGCTACTACAACCGTTAGATATTTAAATTAAAAAAAATCACTCTATGCTAGTTGAGAATAATTAGGAGGCTTAACCTATTGGTTAGCCAATCTTTTCTATGTATATATGTGTGTATGTGTATGTAGGGTAATATACAATAGTAATGATGGAGATTACAATATAAGAGTATGCCTATAAGATTTTATACATAGGTACATTCTATAATAGGGCCCCTGATTTTGGTAATTTTGCGATTTTTATTATTATTTTTGAAATCGGTTGACTAGTTTAACTGACCATTATGAATCGATTGACCGGTTAATCCTGAATTTAACTGATGTTGCATTCTAGAAATGCAATATTGAATTAAATATCAAAACACTACAAGATTTCATAGTTTTACCGATGAAAATATTCCGTCGGTATGTGATTCAGATTTCGTCAGTAATTTATTTGCTGACGTCTTCACCGATGGCTTAAGTCTGTTGGTAATTTCATATTCCGTCGCTATATCGGTCGGAAACACAAAAAAATCATTTGCTGATGGTTTTACAGATGGAATTTGTGCGCCAAAAAAAAAGTTTCCCGCTTGAAATATACCGACGGATTTTATTCCATCGGTGATATTGTGATTTACTGACGGATATGTACCGTTGATAAATTTGTCGGTGAATGTTTGGAATATTGACCGAAGATATCCGTCTGTAAATTCATCGGTGAATGTGTCAAATGCCGATGGATTAATTCCGTTGGTAAAACCCTTTGTAATAGTTTATTCTAGATTTGTTTTTAAAAAATTATTTAGAATACATAATTTTATTAATGGTAATAAAAACCAATTATGCAAACAAAATTTATATTAAACATCAAAAACAAAAAATCAAAGTTAAATAATATTCATTACAAACTGAACTTGTTTCAAAAATAATATTAAATGAAATTTTAAAGGTAAATAATGTTTATTACAAATTAATATAAAGGTGGAGCTGGAGGAGGAGGAGGTCCTGGAAGAGGAGGCTGGTGGTTATACGACCAAAAAGGATTAGGCACACATGTTCCACTTTGTGTTGCCATGTTCATGACCATTTCGTGAAGCTCTTCATAAGCAGCTCTTTGTTGTTCATACTCCGCTCTTTGTTGTGCTTGAGACGCTTTGAGTTGTTCAGACTCTGCTTTTTGTTCTGCATGAGACGCTTTGAGTTGTGCGTACTCCGCTGATAGGTGGTCGTATTTTTCGGTGAGCTGAGCCGTGTGTTGCTGCAAGGCCACGAACTCCTTAGATTGGGAGCTCGATATTGATTGGGGGCTCTCAACGGTTGAAACACTATAGGCCGACCGCAAGTTGTCGGCCGTAGTGTTGGAAAGCCCGTTAACCCGATTTTTTTCGGGTCCACTTGACGATCCAACCTCTATCCACAAATCCGAATCAAATTCCGGATGGGTCAAAGTATCGTCCCCGTATCTCTCCCTTAACCAATTATTATAGGTCTTCTAAAAATAAAAAAAATAATCATCATATTCAATTCAATAAACATAATAACTTACAAAATAAAATGGTTGAACAAACATACCATAAAATGTTGAGCACGGTTGTCAACGAACTGTTCCGCCCCCTTTTGGCGGTCTTGACCCCGCACGTGCATCTCCATAAACAGCTCCATCGGGCTCGGCTCACGTCCAAGAGACGTAGCCTATAATGAAAAAAGATTTATTAACAACAACTTAATTTAACGATATATTTCATTTAAATTAATCTTACCATCCGTTTCGCATGTGCAGCAAACAGAACAGAGCCGTCAGTGTGCGCTGTCACTGAGCCATGAATTGGCCAATTCCGGTTGCCAGCACCGGACTGTTACGTGTGAACCGCTCAGACGTCACGTGCTCAAGATAGTACGACCATATATCTTCCGGGATGTATATCGGTTTGAAATCCCTCCAAACCACAACATCGTTCCAGCCTTGGAAACCCCTATCTCTCATGGTTTTTTTTGCCCTTTTTTGTGCTTCATACAAAAAATCACGCAACCTACTTCACGTAACCAAAAATTACATTTCGAAACATAAATTTTTTTTGAAAAAAAATCTTGTATTGTTTTCGATGTTACCTAGTTGCCGCATGATTTTCCCACACCCTCCTCGCAACAGTGTTATGCTCACTATCCCAGCAGAATTTGTGCTGTGTATAAATAAACAAGTTTAAATAAAAATAATAATTTATTTACAATTATATTAATAATTTATTAGAAATAAGCTGAAAATTATAAATTAACATCAACCTGAAATCTGTCAAACCATGCATTGATTTGAGGCATCCATTCAGGATGCTTGGATACCTGACTCCATTGAAACAATAGAATCTCCATCGATGATTTAAATGCCGATGATATTACTCGGGCGGCCTCAATGTTTGTGAACCTGAAAATAAATGAAATAAATTCAATAGTGATTACTTCATAAATTATGTTGTAATTTTTTTTTTAAAAAATAAAACCTTAACAAACTTACATTGAAAGGTCGTCCTTCCATCGTGCCTCGTACTTGCGGGTAAATTGATTTCGCTGTGAAGGCACCCCGCCTCTGCGTTGTGAACTAGCGCTGGAAGAGGCAACATCAGTTGATGGCGCAGGTGGTGTAGGTGCCTCTTCTTGAGAGGCACCTAAGGAAATATCATCCTCTCTGCTAGAGGAACTAGTTGCGACCATACATGAGCGACCAGCTCTGGTTTTCATTCTATGCTTCTACACAATTTTATACAAATAATTATATAATTAAATTCAAATGTTAAAAAAAAATTTGACAGCACCTCCCTTATACTGGATACTACCCAAATCCACCAACCTGCACATATTAACAATAGCCACAACCAATTGACCCAATCTATACTAATTATTCCAACATATTCAATTACTAATCCTAAGGTAAATTCAACATTAAGAATTACAATTCAACAAATTATTCAATAATTATGCCAATACAACAACAAAATATATTCAATAAATAAAAAAAAACTCTAGACTAACACTTAAAATTAATGGAAAAAATAAAACATAAATCATGCAATAATAGAGTAAAATTAACAATTATTCCAAAATATTCAATTACTAATACTAAGGTAAATTCAACCTTAACAATTACAATTCAAAAAATTATTCAATAATTATGCCAATACAACAAAACAATAAATTAAAAAAAAAACTCTAGACTAACAATCAAAATAAATGGAAAAAATTAAACACAAATCATGCAATAATAGAGTAAAATTAATAATTATTCCTACATATTTAATTACTAATTCTAAGGTAAATTCAACATTAACAATAAATATTCAACAAATTAACTAATAATAATTATGTAAATACAACAATATAAAATATTCAATAAATTTAAAAAAAAACTATAGACTTTAGGAATGAAATATGCTTACTTTAATAATGTGTTGAATTCAAGACTTTATCTACATTACAAAAAATACACCAAAACAAAAAACATAACAAAAAAAATAGCAAAAACAAACCTGTAAAGTAAAATGAAA
>Ga0325404_1005404_pt1 | contig 13458 bp, 11 predicted proteins | sample PopdelMetagenome_18_FD_205664 | JGI IMG/M metagenome (GOLD analysis project Ga0325404, IMG submission 205664) | Populus deltoides microbial communities from Bellville, Georgia, United States - Xylem-Control-R1 | ecosystem: Host-associated > Plants > Phyllosphere > Stem > Wood/Secondary xylem... | reverse complement strand
TGTTTGACGTACCATTAGTGGATCCTCTAACCTTGACATTTGTTGTTATCATTGTTGAATCCTTACGTTAATCTTGCAACTCAAAGTTCTCATCAACTTCTTCTTCTTCTTCTTTATTATTATTATTATTATTATTATTACTACTATTATTGTTGTTGTTATTGTGTTGTTGTTAACTATAATTTATACAATAAACCTCCCTGTGGTTCGACCCCGGTCTTGCCGGGTTATTTATTACTTCGACACTCCTGCTCTTGGGAGAAGACATCAATCTTTTGATCGTGTCATTGATATACAGAAATATAACTCTATTATATAGGAAGATAGAGTTTATACTTTCTTGGACGGACTTGATGATCACTTGGACAAGATTCGAGCTGATGTGCAGGCATATGCCCATGTCCGACGAGAAGATCTGAGACAAATGGTGATGTTATCAAAAGCAGATACCAGTTCCAGCATGGCTATGATATCAAAAGAAGGACAGAAATCGCAACAACAACCTTCTCTTCAGATGGTAATGGATGGGAAACCAGGCATGAAATCAAAAACACAAGTTGAGGGAGGTGGTTGTATACACTGTGGGAATATGAAACACACTAAGGAAGCCTGTTTCAAGCTCCATGGATATCCAGACTGGTGGCATGAACTCAAGACAAATAAAAAGTCTGAAAGTGGTTGTGTTGCACTTGTCAGCGCTGAGAGCACTTCTTCTTCATCAATCAAACCTCACCTTTCTCTTATATCTCAAGAGGATTTTTCACCAGCAGCAGCAAATTATTCCCTGGCCCAGAATGAATCAGGTAACCAGGATTGGATTATTGATTATTGGGCAACTGATCACATGACATACGATCCACAAGACTTTATTGAAACGACTCAACCAAAACGAACATGCATAACCAATGCAAACAGTGAAAAATATCCAGTTACAAGGGCCGGAGAAGTAGCACTGTCATCCTCTTTCTCTTTATCAAACACTTTACTTGTTCCAACTCTTTCCAATAAATTATTGTCAGTAGGACAAGTTACTGAGGATTTGAACTGCTGCGCACTAATCTATCCAAAAATTTGCTTGTTTTAGGATATTCTAACCAAGGAGATTATTGGTCGTGGTACTAAACGAGGGGGGCTGTACTACATTGATGACTTCAGAGTTGGTCAGGCAAACAATGCTCGTCATCTTGGTAACAAAGAACGTGATATCTGGTTGTGGCATCACCGCTTGGGACACCCGTCATTCTCCTACTTAAGACATTTATTTCCTAGTTTGTTTTCCAACTCAAACAATACAATGTTTAAATGTAAAACCTGCATTTTAGCTAAAAGTCATCGAGTTTCCTATCCAATAAATTCAAAAAGGTGTGAGACACCATTTATGTTAATTCACTCGGACGTATGGGGACCAGCTCCCATTTTAGTTTCTTCAGGCATCAGATGGTTTGTGATTTTTGTGGATGACTGCACACGCATGACAGCTATATTTTATGAAAAGTAAGAATGAGGTAGCAAGGATTTTTTGCTCTTTCCATACTATGATCAAGACCCAATTCTCTACCAAACTTCAAATCCTCTGTTCTGACAATGGTGGGGAGTATGACAATAAAGAGTTGCAGGAGTACTTCCAAGCATGTGGGCTATACCATGAGACAACATGCTCCCAAACACCACAACAAAATGGTGTTGTAGAGAGGAAGAACATGCATATTCTGGAAACAACTTGAGCCCTCTTAACAGCAGCATTTGCACCTCCACGGTATTGGACAGATGCAGTCACAACCGTTGTCTATTTGTTAAACCGAATGACGTCTAGAGTGTTAAACTTTAACACTCCATTACAAGCTCTCGCCCATCATGTGTCTCTCCCGTCTATACTTATGCTTCCACCAAAAATATTTGGATGTGTAGCTTATGTCCATCTTCACAAAAATCAAAGAACCAAACTTGATCCATGTGTAGTCCGCTACATATTCTTGGGCCATGCACAACATAAGAAGGGCTACCGATGCTATGATCCTGCAACAAGACGTCTTTACGTCACAATGGATGTTACATTTCTAGAAACTGAATACTTCTTTCAAGAGCCAGGTTCCCATTCTTCTCTTCAGGGGGAGATGATTAGTGAAGAGCAGAATATAGACCATGGTTATAATTGGGAGAACTGGCCATGGTTTAGAGACACAAATACAAGAGTTGGGCAGAATAATGGCACAGAGAATGAAAATGAACAAGAACAAGAATAGCTTACTAACACAGAAGATGGCACAAATACAAGAGTTGGGCAGAATAACGAGACAGAGAATGAACAAGAACAAGAACAACCTACTGACACAAAAGATGGCAGAGTTGGACAAAACAACGAGACAGAGAATGAACAAGAACAAGAGCAGCCCCCTCTCGGTTTAGTATTAACCAATCATTCTTCTAAGAATAATCTTGAGGTACAGTTCCCAAATCTCTCTCTTAATAATATTGAAGATAGTTTTGCTAGCTACAAATTACCCCCCAGGTATAACCGTGGCAAGCCACCAAGTCGATACTCACCAGACCATAGAGAGGAGAAAACTAAATATCCAATTGCTAATCATGTCAGTACCCAAAGACTGTCACAGCCACTCAAGACCTTTGTGCACAAACTGTCTTCTGAGCACATCCCAAACACAGTGCAAGAAGCCTTGGGAAATCCAAAATGGAATCAAGCAATAATCGAAGAGATGGCAGCTTTACAAAAGAATGAAACATGGGAGCTCATGCCACTACCAGAAGGGAAGAAAGCAGTAGGGTGTAAATGGATATTCTCTATTAAATACAAGGCAGATGGAACAATAGATGGATACAAGGCAAGGCTTGTCGCGAAAGGATATACACAATCATATAGCATCGACTATCAAGAGACGTTTTCACCTGTGGCAAAATTAAATACGGTCAGGGTATTGCTGTCAATCTCTGCAAATTTAGATTGGCCACTCCACCAGTTCGACGTAAAAAATACGTTCCTTCATGGGAACTTTGAAGAAGAAGTGTATATGGATGTCCCACCAAGATTTGCTACCTCACATGTTGGAGTAGTGTGCAAGCTGCATAAGGCACTATATAGTCTGAAACAATCACCAAGGGCATGGTTTGGATGGTTTAGTTTGGCCATGAAGAAGTATGGCTTCAAACAAAGCAATTCAGATCACTCTTTATTCCTAAAACATCGAGGGAAAATGGTAACTACCCTTTTAATTTATGTTGATGATATGATAATTACAGGAAATGATGAAGAGGAGATCTCGAGCTTGCAAGAACATTTGGCAACTGAGTTCGAAATGAAAAACCTTGGAGGACTAAAATATTTTTTGGGGATTGAAGTGGCTCGATCAAGTAAAGGGATATTTCTCTCACAAAGAAAGTATGTACTTGACCTACTAGTTGAGACAAGTATGCTCGATTGTAAACCAGCAGACACACCAACAGTCCAAAACCACAAACTAAGTGAGCATCCAAATCAAATACCCACTAACAGAGAAAGGTATCAACGGCTAGTTGGGAAGTTGATTTATTTATCTCATACTCGACCAGACATTGCCTATACTGTAAGCTTGGTGAGTCAGTTAATGCATAGCCCAAGTGAAGGGCACATGGAAGCTGTATTCCGGATCTTACGATATTTGAAGGCATCTCCAGAAAAAGGGCTTATGTTCAGGAAGTATAACCACCTAAACATTGATGGGTATACAGATGCAGATTGGGCTGGAAACATTATTGATAGAAAGTCTACTTCTGGGTATTTCACCTTTGTTGGAGGAAACTTAGTCACTTGGAGAAGTAAGAAACAGAAAGTTATGGCATTATCTAATGCAGAGGCTGAGTTTCGTGGCATGGCCAAAGGACTTTGCGAGCTTCTTTGGCTAAGGGAGTTAGTGGAAGAAATTGGCTACTCATCTAGTCCACTTATGAGGCTGTTTTATGACAATAAAACAGCTATACAAATCGCACAAAATCCGGTTCAACATGACAGGACAAAACATGTTGAAATAGATCAATATTTTATCAAAGAAAAGCTCGAGGTCAAAATAGTTCAATTCCCATTTGTAAAATCAGAAAACCAACTAGCGGACATTCTCACAAAAGTTGTTTCAAGCAAGGTGTTTCATAACTCGCTAGACAAGTTGGGCATTGAAGACATCTACGCACCAACTTGAGGGGGAGTGTTAACATAAATTGTCATTGAGATTAATTGCTGAAATCACGAGGATAGAATCCATTAGCTTCATAAAATATGTATCACCATGATCCTAGCCAAATTCTATGTAAATAGTTATTACTTTCTATATTTAGCAGCCGTGTATATGCTATAAGAACATGCTTATATTCAGAACAGGAAAATAAGAAGAATATATCATTGTAACATTCTAATCATGCACTAATGTGCAAACTAAAAGTAATTTATGCTGCTTGATTCCCAAACGCATTCTAGGGATATAAATTAGGGTTTAACATAAGCGAGAGTAAAGAGAAAAATCAGTTTTTTTTTTAATCTTTTTATTTCCTAAAATACAAATTTCCATGTTAGATTAACTGTCATTTTAATGCTTGTGCGCCCAAAGAGTTTTATTTTAGTGAATAAATTTTAAACCACTCTGTTGAGAAATAACACTTGTAAATACCTAAATTTGAAAGAAAACACAAAAACAACTAAGGCGTCGAGGGTAGGAGAATTTTCATCGAAATTACGCCCACGCGAATTATTTCTGACAAAAAATATAGAATTATGAAAGCATACTGTCTATTTTTATACAAGGTTTGCTGTTCGTACGTGGCATGAAAATTCAACCACGACCTAGCAACTTCTAGCCATGGCCTGTAATGGCCCGGCCAGATTTTCTTAAGAAAAAATCATCCGATCAGCAAACATCAAAATATCTCTGCTTTGGGAGACATCATCATCCATTTGAGTTTCTTCCAGAATTTATCAACAAATTGTTGCAGAAAATTGATTTTAGTACATAAACACATTTTAAAATCAATATCTTTCAAATGCATAAATCCAAAAGTACTGTAAAATCTAAGACTTGACTTCTATCAAACACCCTGGATGAGAAGAATTCAGGAAGAGACAAATGGTGGTGGAACCCTGAACCTGGATAAAGAAAATACAAACAAACGAACGATTGAGTCAACGCAATGCAAAAACTTCAACGGTTGCTTCACTTTTTTTCTTCTCTTTTCTTTTTTTTTTTTTTTTTTTTTGCTTGGAATTGTACCTCCGTCAATGTTCTTCACCACCGACCTAGTCAACAGATTAGCAAATCGATCTGCCCGCCTCCATTGCTGCCTGATTTCAATTTCGTCAGTTACACAATGCCGGAGTAAGGATAGCTTATGTACATGACATTTACCCACATAAATGGGTCTCTTGGTCATGACACTACAGAAATTGAACTCAGGACGAATTTTTGCATGTCCCAACATTCCTTCCAAATTTGAAAAGGGCTACCTACCCAAACCTTTGGGATTTGAACCACAGGGATAGTAAAATCAGAGAGCTTTACCCTCATGCATGCACAATCTCATAGTGATATCCTTTATCAAATGCTTTCAGAATCTTGCAGAAGAAGTGCTCCCAATATATATTCATGCACTCGCAACTTGATCTCATCTGTCCCTCAATGAAGCTCACACAATCATATTCAATGAAAAAACGAAGCATCATTGGCAGACTTCGGACTAATAGCTTTAATAAATGGAAGGGATATTAAGAAACACAAGGAACCTCATTTGTCAGCAACTTGACATTAAGATCCTGAAGCATCGTCCTCAGGAGAAGAATCCCTTGATGCTTGCTCATCACCGTCCTCTTCTTCATCTTCATCATAATCCGTAGAAGCAGGTTGCCCATTGAGATCCACATTTACACCATTTACCTTCCTCACAAACTGTCCCCGCACTCGAGGCCTCCTTTCAGCAAGTTTTTTCCGATTAACATACCTTATCTTCTTATCAAAACAGCGCTCTTTTCTTTTCTGTCTAAACTTGATTAATGCTGCCTCTCTTCTATCTACTTTATTTAGTTTCACATCAGATGACGTTGAAGATCCAAATGATGGCCATGACGGAGTGGTAGGCATTTGACCAGGTTGTAAGCATATACTAACAGGGTAATATGGAAATGATGCCATCCCAGACATGTGAGGCGGACATTGGGGAAGATGATTGTATCCAGGAAGCATGGCTGAAGTTCCATGGCTTTGCAACTCATGCAGGTTCTTTTGATAGAGTTGTGCTGATGATGACATCATAACTTGATTTACAACACCTGACATAAAATATGGATACACACTTTGTGTTGATAAACTTGACGCATCTAATTGAGGTTCATTCGATTGATGCATAAGCACCTGATCATCTTTGAAATTTCTTTGGGGAAATTCTCTTGACATAGGAGGGGTGCAAGATCTTTCCAGAGAGAGAGAGTCAGGAATGCTAGAACTGCTACGGAAGTCATCTCCTTGTGAGTGGATTTCCAATGCCTCCCCATTTTCTTGTAAATGGGCATCATTAAGCATTTGCTCGCCACATACTTGAAGTTTCTCTTCCATCCTCAAATTTTGATTAGTATTATCCTCAATAAGAGCAACTCCTTGGGAATTGTTTTTGACCGTGCTTGATTTGACATAAGTGAAAAAGGCAGAGGACTCGCCAATCTTCAATTCACTCTTCTTCGGACCAGAAGATAAATGTCCTGAATATTATTCACCAAAGTGAGACTTAGAACAGAACAAACATTGATGAAGTTAAGCATTAAATATTAGGAAGAAAAAAAACAGAGAGCTGGTGTCAAAATACAGAACAGAAATTATCAAATTATGCAAACCTCACCTGTTCGGCGGTCACTGATCCCTGGCACATCAGGTCGATATTTCTGTGGATCACCAGGAGAAGGCTCAGCAGCGGCGGCGGCGGCGGCGGCGGCGGCAGAAGCAGAAGCAGAAGCAGCAGCAGCAGCAGACTAAGGTACAGACAAATGTCAAGCTTGGCACATCAGAGAGTATCAAAAGTTTCAATGACAATTTTGAAACGAGATTTTGGCTTACATGAACATTTGAGAAGAGAAATGTTTAGTGTAGATACTTGTTTATAATGTCTTGGTCAATTATGATACATGCTTCAAATTCAAGTTTTCAAGCGAGCACCTATGTAATGTAATTATTTGGCAAACTACACACAGAAGTTGCGGGTATCATTTTCTCCTCCTTATCATATTCCCCTCCAAGTTGCAGGATCTTCTATTTCCTTTCCTATTGTTCCCCATCTAAAAATGTTTTTGATCATGCCAATTGCATATTCAGAGTAACAGGTTCCAATTAATAACTACTGAAACCTATAAACACATTTGCACATATTGAAATAACTTGCATGTGAGTTGCTTTTCCATTGTATTTCATTTTTTAACTTCATAAAATCTCCTCTGAAAACTTCATAGAAATGGAACAAGTTTAACTGCTTTGTTCTGGAAGTGAGTAGATGTGCTGTTTGCACCTTACAATTGCACAAAAATTGAGTAGTGCAGACATATAGGTTAGTGAAGTCATTGCACATCTGAAAGTTACTATGTAAAGGACTAGTGGACAGGCCCAGTGCACATCAAGATTCATGGTAATATATATTTCACTAAAGAAAATGTGTATTCATCTGTAGGAAAGAGATTTTACTCCCACTCTGTACACTTATTTTGAGATGCCAAACTTCAGGTGCACATTATACTGACCTCATCTTCCTGATGAGTTGACATCCCCATTTCAGGATTGGTGCTCCTACGAGACAGGTCATCCGTGTCATCTGAAAACAGCGTAGTACTGTTTGTATTAGCATCACTAGGATCTGATGCAACCGGATCAAAGTCATAGTTCAAGATGTTCTTCTCCGCCAATCCAAGCTGCCAACACAAAGATATTTATGAGTACCTCTTAATACAGATAGATATTTGCTTGCTGTCAGTGAAGTTTTTAACAAGAAAGTACGGAAAATATGCAAAGACAAAATCAAGAAGTTTAGGTCAGCAAACATCTGACACAATGTCAACCAGGCCTTCACATAAATATAACACTGCACTACAATCCACTTGAAATTGAGCACGAGCTAATGTAAGAACAAGCATGAAAATGTCCTTGGACAGACATCTGAACAGAAGCAGGTAGGTCATCTTCACCTTCTCACCAAATAAACCCAATAAACCTTACTATCTATTCTTAATGCTAAACAGTGGGGCTACATGAAAAGAGAGCTCGTGGTCCAATAATTCTGCACAGCAATCACTAAGAAACAACAACAACCAAGCCTTAACCCAAACTAGTTTGGGATGGTTATATGGATCCTTTTGTGCCATTCCGTACAATAATACACCAAATCCACATCGATCACCAAGAAACAATGACTCATTCCTTGCACCTACTAATCACCACAGTTCTACAAAATGACTCTGCTAATGAGTAGAAAGATCCCCAAACATAGATCCAATTGGCAATCAATGTAACACTGCAGGTCACTAAATATTATCATGACATTTACGCTGCATAGATAGTTTATCAATTTGGGGCATATTAAACACTGTCCATTTTCCCTTATTTATTAATTTATTTTTATTTTGCATGTGGAGAAACTACCAAATTGGATATCAACATAGATAAAGACTCAATACACACTTGGATAAGGACTGGAGGCCCAGAAGGATTAGCCAAGGCCATGTGGCGTGGTCCATGGTTAATCTTTGGTCTTATGGAATGCTTAAGGAAGATTTGGCTTTGTGAGATCAAATCACGGTCCATTAAGGTTGACCTTGAGCCACCTTAATCTTTCTTGATAAAACTTAAGAATGTAGACAAGCATCGCTCCACACACATGGCATTCGTCCAGTACACACTGAAAACTTGGCATAATCCTAACAAACAAGTAATCTCTGACACAAAAAATACCCCATCTCTTACCTCATTTGGGATCCTTTGGCCACTCCTTCACTTGAGAGTCTCTCTCACCTCACATTTTCTCTCTATTCTTTTGGAGAATTTCTTCTTAGATTGTTGCACTTCCTGAATATTCCCAAGACACCATCTAGTACAACTTTTCTCTATCTCAGCATTGCTAATATACAACATGATGTGATACCGGGATGGTATGAAACTCGCAAGTTAAAGATAACTCACACAAAAAAAATGATTCCTAAGAGTTTAATGTTAGTACTACATTTAATGTTTTTTTATCTCCAGGTGTGTTTAATGTTAGTACTACATTTAATGTTTTTTTATCTCTAGGTGAGTTTAATGTTAGTACTACATTTAATGTTTTTTATCTCCAGGTGTCTTTTTTATATGTTGGTAACGATTCAAGATCAAATTTTTTTAAAGAGAGGGGAAATGATGAGAATCAACATGCAACACTCCAAGATCCATTACATGTGCTGATTGGACCTATTACAAGGGAATATACCAAGAGGATAAAAATAGCAATTAAAGGGTTGATTCATGACATTTGAGTCAGGCAAGCTTCGAAAACTCCTTCTAAGATGATGGCAAGCATAAAGTTGAGATCATATAAAGTTGAGATCATAGGAGGATAAAACCTTAATCAATGTGATCCAAGCACATGTTGGGGTTATTTAACATGGACCACATATGCAGATATTTAACATGCACAGCAAATAAGGATTGGGCCTCATTAAATACAAGCATGGGCTTCAAAGTATTCTTATTTAGTTTTGGATTTAAATAGTTAGTTATGTGGATTTAATTTAAATCTATTAGCTAAATTGGGTTCATTTTGTAAGTCATTTATAAGTAGTTGAAATAACATTGAAAAGGAAAAGAAATTGCTATCATTAAAAATTGAACAACGTGACTGTACTTCTTCTTTGGGTTCTTCATTGAATTTACAGAACTTATCAAAGATATTATCCTTGTAGCGTTATAACCATATACCTTTGGTTCTTCATTCAAGGAATTATTGGGTCAAGGTTTTCTAATTTAATTTTATTTTTCTTGGATGAGTATTTCAATTCTTGATTATAGCCTCTAAGATTTAGCCTTTCGAGTTCACATCACAACACTACCTCACCAACTCACTCGTATGGACACAATGCACAGTCACTATATTAGAAAGAAAGAAATTCAAAACTGGTTCAAGAAAAAGAAAAGAGCTAAACAAATAAAAGAAAACAAACCATGTGCCGCCTTCTCCACATGTGTGTCCACAAGTTCAAGAGCTCATTAGTGCGTAAAGGCTTTACAAGATAGTCTGCCGCTCCAAGTCTCAAGCACTTTACAACAATTGAGACCTCATCCTGTGCCGACATCACTAATCAAACAAAAAGCTTTTCAATACTCAGGACCTAAATTGAAAATAGATTTTACCACAACTGAGCTTAGAAGTAAATTTAAAGAGATAAGCTTACTGATCACAGGAATACGCCGCAAGTCTTTATCCCGCATGATATACTTCAACATTTTCATGCCCTTGGTCATTGGAATGTCAACTTCAGAAAGTATAATGTCGATTTCAGGCCCCTCAGCATTTAGTGCATCAATCACCTGCCTAGCCGATCTCACTGATGTAACTGTGAAGCAAAAGGAATACAGGTTCAGTGCACAAATTACACATTATCTTCAAAAACCAATATAGCAAAGTAGTGGAATTATTGAACTTAAAACAGATGTGGATACAATAAATAAATGTTGAAAAAATCATTAAAAAAAAAAGTAACTGAAATCACAGTCTCAAAACTGCCAAATTGTTAGCATTCTACCAAAGTTTCTTCACAAAATGAAGTGTAGGTATGCAGATAAGAATTGATATTGAAAATGCGGACATAATAAAATAAGCTATATAGCAAACAACAATATATGTAGTTGGATTTCCACCAGAGTTAAAAATAATTCTTGGAAAAAAAATAAAGAAAATACAATGTTTCATATCAATTTTAAGCCAATGTTTTTCATATCCTTCACCCAAAATAGCAAAAACCAAATATCACCAAGGGGCCATAAATCATTTTCCTCCTTATGGCTTAAAATAATAGCACTGGTTATACATCTTCATAGCATTCACGAGAATGAAAAGTGAAAGAAAAAAAATAAAATAAAAAAAGATTACCTTGATAAGAGCACTTCAAAAGGAGAGTGAAAACCTCCTGAGAGCTCTTAGCATCATTATCACATAGCAAAATCCTCACTTTGCTTCTATCAACAAAACCATCTCCTGCTCCTCCTCCTCCTACACTTTTACCATTACCACTCTCCTTCATGTGCCCACTCAAATTTTGCTCATCTACCTCTCCCTCCATATCTCATCAATTCAATTTGTCTTTTTCTTTCAAAAAGTAGACAATATCAATTGAATAATAACACACTAGTAATACCCCACCCCTTCTCCTTCCGATTGAGAATTTGAACACAAATTAGGGTTAGGGTTTGGATTATCCAAATTCCTAAGTGACGACGGTGATGAAGAAAACACAGCAACAAAAACTATTAATTAATAGAAATATTTTCTCTCTTTTTTAATACAAGCGCATGTTAGCCTCTTTGCATAAAGTATGTCTGGCTGACGGTCTTGATCGAGGATTTATGTGAGACCAGGCCAGGAAATCAACGGCTCGATTTGGATCACCGGCATACGTAACCCAAAATCAAACCAATCTCTCCTCTCCTCTCCTCTCCTAACTCATGCCTCTTTCTTTTTACGCTCAGCTGTTTCTAGTTTTATTTTTTTAAAAAAAAATTGCGTTAATGGATACAGGTTAGGGTTAACATGCGCCGGGGAGTACAAGAGAATATTTTGTAGTGAAATGAATGGATGAGATTGCGCAGGTGAGTGGGGTTGATTGAGCATATAAGCGTATGTTAGAAGGGCTGGAGACGTGGCATGGTGGAGAAGACAGTGGAGAGAGAAAAAGGGTAATGAGGCAGGAGGTTTCTTTGCTTCCTGGATAGTTTGGTAGAGATATAGAAAAGGCCACGTCATGCGTAAAATCTAAAAAATATCTTTTTTAAAAAAGAAACCACGAATCTATATTGATAGATTTGATTGCCATTTGCCAACGGGTTGACGTGTGTGTGTGTGTGTGTGTGTGTGTGTGTGTGTGTGAGAGAGAGAGAGAGAGAGAGAGAGATGGTCAAAGATTAGGGCAAACGTGATGGTAAAATCAAAGAGAAGCCGAGTCGCCCAGCAAAAAGACAAATGATCCAACTTCTTACGAAGGTAACAATATTTAAAGATTTCTAAGTTTTTTTTCACATAAGTTAATTGCTATAGAAAGAGGTTTAGAAAATGATTAGTATGTCTTTTGATGGTCAAGTTTTGACATCTATATTTGAGTATTTTAGGAGTGATTTAACAAATATGGATATAAATCTATATTCTAAGCTCAACGAGATAAATAATAAAACTTTTACTAAGATGAAGTATATGTTGAATGAGGATGGTTTTTGGGCTTCTACATACTAAAGAGGAGCACATGCTGAGGAAGAGAATGATGCCGAGAAAGAAAAAACATATTATTGGTAGTGATGATTAGTTTAAAGCGATATTTGAGACATCACCAATAACTTTCTCATTCTAAAAAGGTTTCTATGAGTCCTTAGACATCTAGGATGAAAAACTGCCTCACATACCTTGAGAGGAATATGTGTCACATTTGAGAAACTCAATCGTATATAGTAGCTACTCGAGAGGAAATGGTTGAAAAATTAAAGTATATCAAAAGTATTATGTCAAATCTTCTCTCTCGCTATCCACCACCCTAAATTTTCTACTTAAGCATATGCATATGAATTGTGTTTTATGTTTTATGTTTTTATATTTTTTTTCTCCTTATAATGGATAATGTATGCTTTTGTAAATTATGAAACAAATTTCTTATTTATAAATTTCTAAAGAATATTTGCTTATTACCTCTCAATTATGTATTTTTGGAGTAGAAAGGTGAATAATTTACATGTATGTATTCCATTGCAAAAAAAAAAGGAGAGAGATACACTTAATAACATATGCATATATTTATGAGGGAGAATTTTCATTTTCTTAATGCATAAGTTATTATTAAATAGTGCTATTTATTTGCATTGCTTAGATTGTGCTAAATTATTAAGATTTTCTATTTATTGCATTACAAAAGATAGAAGAAAACACATCTTAATATCTAAGCCATCTATTTATTGTCATCATAAAAAGGAAGAGATTGTTGGCCTTTAGAGTCACACATTCATGTTTTTTTATACTCCGATGATAATAATAAAATGAAAAATAGACTAATAATATGTTTGGTTGAGAATAAATTTTAAACAAGTTTTTTATAAAAAACTTATCAACATGCATGATGGATTTCATGAATAAATCAATCAGGAAATCCAAGAAGAAAGCGAAGTGAAGAATTAGATTAAGTATTCATTTTAGTGTTTAAATGTAAATTTTCATATCTTACTT
>Ga0325404_1005402_pt1 | contig 13459 bp, 12 predicted proteins | sample PopdelMetagenome_18_FD_205664 | JGI IMG/M metagenome (GOLD analysis project Ga0325404, IMG submission 205664) | Populus deltoides microbial communities from Bellville, Georgia, United States - Xylem-Control-R1 | ecosystem: Host-associated > Plants > Phyllosphere > Stem > Wood/Secondary xylem... | reverse complement strand
AAAAAAAAACGAAAAACAATATAGGATATGGATCGAGTACCTGTTGTGATCTTATCTGCCAGGTGGAGTCAAAAGGGCGACAACATTGGTTGAGTTGGTGGAAGAGTGCGACCGTGTCGGTTGACGGCAAGTCAAAGATTGGAATTTAGACCACCAAAGTAAGCGGCGGCTGAGACAATCTCTTTCTCTCACTTTTCTCCGGTCGATACTGGGGGCGTGGAAATGGATTCTAATGATTCACCATGTTCGAGCATGATCTTCTCCCCTTTTCATTTCACATTTTCTGCCATTGGTCAAAAAACACTATTTTTTTTTTAATGAAAGGGAAAACCTTACTCTTTTATGTTTAATAATAAAGGAATCATGCTTTATCTTTAATCTATAGTGCTATGATAAGTAGAATTTCTATTAATCTTTTCATCTCAAAATAGATGACTTTTTTTATATATACTAGCTAGATGAACCGTATTATGCTGTAAATAAATTTTTTTTAAAAATAATATTCATGTGATATCAACGTTTTTAAAGAAGTAAGAAAAAACTAGGATTAAGGTAATTGAAAAAGACTATCCATGTTATTAAAACAATGATCCGGAAAGCAAACTAAAAAAAATACTATAGAGCGATCATCACGGGCTTGTATTCAATCAATTGATTTAATTTAATTTAAAATCAAAATAAAAAATCCTTATAAAAAGCTAAATTCAACAAAGACAAACTTATTTTTTTTTTTCCAGAATGAATTGAAAATGTAGCATGGTCCCTAATGCATTCATTGAATACATATATCTAAAGCAGAAGTTTTGGTGAGTTGGTCCTTTATTGTCAAGGTTAAGGTTTTTCTACTCATATATGTAGTTGATGATAGGTTTCACTGTCCATGACATGTATTGGTGAGTTCAATCATGTTGAACACACGATGAGTGCTATAGAAGCGATTAAGAAACTCGTGTTCTAATTGCTCCTAATTATCGATTGAGCTAGACTTCAAGTTATTGTACTAGTCAAAAGCATTACCCTTTAAGGAACAAACAAACTATTTTCCCATGAGATCACCATCAATTTCAATATTGTTACAAGTCTCTATAAAGTGAAAAACATGTTGCTTTAGATTTCCTTTGCCATTGGTTTATGATAATCTTCTTCATAAGCTCTTTTAATTGATTTGTGGTGAAGATGTTGTCAATAATAATGCAAATATTCCTTATAGTTCTGATTATGGAATCATTAACAAAATCCAAATGATCTTTTTGTAAAACTTTGGTAGCCAAAGTTTGGCCTCTCTTATTCATGCTCTTGAGTTTGTTCATTAACTTTGCTATCTCAAGTCCTTTTCCTTGAGTGAAATTGAAAGCTTCTTGACATGTGTCGTCAAATTAGCCACTTGATCCATCAAAGATATAGTCCCAAACATAATTATTGACATGGTGCCGAAACCTGAAACCTTTTCTTGATGATGTTAGTTGACATAGAGAAGTCTTCACAAATGAATTGTCAAAGTAGTCATCTTGAGTACCAAAAAAGAGTCTACATGCCCTACTTGACTTTTGTGATGGAGTTATTTGTAATTTCAGCCTTAAAGTAGCAAATCCTCTTTCCCCTTATGCATTTGACATCGCTATTAGCTTGAGAATCAACTTAGTTAGCCCATATAACTCGGCAATTGAATTTTTTTTTTTTTGTAGTTATGAGGTTGAAGAATCTTCAACAGAGTTTTGGTGATTTAACTAAACAATTTTATTGCTTTTGGAAGCAACAATGATGATCATGTTCTTCCTAGTTGTCATTGAGAGGTTGTTAGAAATTCTTTCTTATAGTAAAGAGATGAGAGGCAGAGATGTACCTAGTAGAGTTGCTATAAATTTGTAGGCACAAATTTGAGTATCTGAAAATTAAGCAAGCACATGTGTATAAATATTTAGTTTTGTTAAAATGTATGGTCGGGTATAATTTTTATTTAAAATATTTGTACAAAAGAATAAAATAATTCTTTGATTCTTCCCTTGAGTTTGATTTATGATAACTTGATTTATTTATGAAATCAAATCAAGATTTATATTTTGCTAGAACACAAATTTAAGCTTGTATTGTGGAGCAATATTCGATATTTTATGGTTTAAAAAATATATTTAATTTGTCTTCAAAGTTTTGTTAATTTTTTATTGGACATTTAGACTTGATTCAATATAGTTTAATTCCTTGTAAACTTTAAATGTAGATGAAGAGGTTTTAAAACTTTTAAGAGAGTTTCATTGATTGCTTGAAAAGCTTGTCTTGAAAAAAAATTGTATCTCCAAAAATTTCTCTTATATATATATATAGAGTGAGACACTCTATTTATATAGATTTACAGGGACACTCAGGTTTTTTTTATTAATGTCACATGACATTATTTTATTTGTTAATTTTTATTTATAATATTTATGGAAAAATATCTCAAATATCTCATTTTATGTATCAACCTTTTATTGATTAAGAAATATATAAACATCCATTTATTTTTCATGTTATTTATTTTAATTTTATTTTTTATGTAAAATTAAAATAAAAGTAACATTGGTTGGAAATTATGTGCATGAGTGGGTTTTCAAGGTTTTAGATATTATCATGAATTCTTGTAATTTTGGTATGATTCTTCGAGTCTGTTTGTTTTTGCGTTTTAAAAATGTTTTTGTTTTTTTTCTTTATTTTAAATTATTTTTTTATTTTCAGATCGTTTTGATGTGTCAATGTCGAAAATAAAATTTTAAAGATAAAAATAAAATTATTTTAATGCGTTTAAAAAAAAAAAACACTTTGAAAAGCAAAATCTTCATCATTTATGTAGTATTTTCCCTATTTTCCTTGACAGTAGACAGGAGAATTAGGAAGGGAAGCATTACAGAAGCAAGTGCACCCGGAGACTTCAAAATAAATATGGTATCAACTGAAGTCTCTAATCTGACAAAAGTAATGAAGAACAAGGAGGAAAAAAAAAGGATTTGGTAATTGCTCAAAAGTGGTAGGTTCTGTGACAAGAAATGGGTTACTTGAGTCTCACGATTCAATAACTTCATTAAAAAATAAAAAAAAACCCTAGTACATCGATGATACCATAACAATGACGTGGGAAGGTGCCTGGTCAGGATTGACATATCAGAGGTGATTTACATCTACTTTCCCACAAAATCAACCGCAGTCTGATGGAAGTGCTACCATGCTTGTTGATGCTCGTGCTAGGGCTACATATGTAGAGAAAAAGGAACAATGTGGCACACTGAATCAATGAGAAAACGTTGTATAATACCAAATCATGCAAGCATTTATCAAAATCTTACGAAAAGAAAATATATAATAGAATGCGATAACTAAATCATTTCCTCTACAGGATAAGCTCATGAGGTTTCATTCTTGCCTTAAAGATTCTCTGCAACCAAGTATGACTTCAATTCAATAGACTTCATCAAAGAGGCATCCACAGCCTTGATAGAAATGACCACCAAAATACACCATTCATTACCCACAAAAATGCTTAAATCACAGCCAAGCAAAACCAGACTCAAGACAACAAAAGATGGTCTTGAAGTTCAAAACCAGACTCGTGACCAGCTATGAGTCCACATCTAAAGCCTAAAAGTCAAGTATTGACTGTTACACAGCCAGCAAGAGCAAGGTTGTCGATCAAACTTAATCATGGTTTCCAGAGAATTATCACACGCATACTCATGTCAAATTCCGAAAGATAATGGATCAAGAAATTATACCTCTGGAAGTCAATCTAGGGGCAAAAAGGGCAGCCAGACTGATTCTCAACTGCAAATTTCCTTCTCTGTGCTGAAATGGATTTGTTAAGTACCACTTCTTTGAATGACTTTCTTCGCCTAGTGTTAAGCAGTTAGAGCCGCTGTCCCTCTGTCTCTTGAGCTCTAGTACCAAAGCTGATTTCACAAAGAATTTGCTATTTCTTCAACGTAGCTCAAGCCTAGAACCAAACCCCAGAATCTATCCCATATATTATTGACTACATCAGTGCTTGAATTTTGATAAAACTTAAAACTTTTCTTTCTGTCTCACCCTTACAATCACTATAGAACTTCACTCAAAAACCTTTCATTTGAACCTGCTCTTCTAAGCTGGTAAAATAATCCAATCACAGATTCCTATTACAAGAGATGTTAGCAATCAATCCCATAATTTCTACCGTCAATTGAACTTCAAGAATTAAATCAAGTAATGATAGCAACACTCGCATGGAAACAATGGTTACAAATCTGACTATTTACAACTTGTATGCAACCAACATTCAATCATATTATTAGAAATTTATTTTTTTGAAGCGCGGATTTATAATCTGACTGAACTAGCAATTAATCCTGCATTTCAAGAATAAAATCAAGTCACGACAGCAATTCTCACATAGAAAAAATGGTTAGAAATCTGACTATTTACAACTTGCATGCAGCAAATATTCAATTATATTTTTAGACACTGATTTTTTAAGGTACTAATTTGAAATCTAACTATCCCTTGGTAGGATAAGTCCAAACTACAGCAATGAGCAAAATCATTAAGGCACGAGACTAAAATAATAGGCAACCTTAAGGCAGGATGCATTCAAACGTAAAATTACTACGGAAACAGAGGACAAATTAGAAATTAGTGCTCAATAGAAACAAAATCTATTCTCGAAGGTCAGAAACATGTCGAAACAAGAAGGAATAGGAAAGCGAAAAGCTAAGATGCAGGGAGCGGGATTGGCCTCACAGCACTTTGAATTCGTCTAAATGCTGTCCTAACTCGTTCCTTGAGACCTTCATTCTCACTCTCAACATCCCCACTCTGTTTATCAAGCTCTGCCACATTCCCATCGACACGTATGACCAGCTTCCCGTTCCCTCCAAGTTTCACATCTCCAAAGAGTGAAACAAGGAGGGCATAACTCACTTTCTCTGCTTTTTTCTCCTTTTCTTCCTTGGATTTTATGTCCTCTGACTCGACAATTACCTTAGGCACCTCCCGGCTGATGTTCAAAACCAAAGCTACAATTGAATCAGACACCATATCACTTATGGGGTCAGCAGTCCAATGAAGTGAAATATGTCTATCAGATTCTTGTTTCACTGTTACCAGCTCATGCACTTGCAATGTTGGAGACCCAGACTCCTCCTCATCAGTTCCAGACTCCACACTCTCATAAATCTGCTCAAGCCTGTGCTTTATCACACCAAATGCACCAGAAAAAGGAATGGTAATCCTCTGAGTAATATTTCCAGTTGATAGTTGTGAGAAGACATGGAGATCTCCAGGTGCCATGATTTGATAAGTGAAGCCCTTCTTCACCAGTATACCACTGACAATTTCACCAACATCCGGGGTCCTTTCAGCCAGCTTTCCAATGGTTTTTGCCATTTTTTCAGAGTTGAAATATATCTCAACAGACTGACAATTCTTTGGGGTGATTATCTTGGTGTTGCCGTCAGTAAACTCTGTGATAAGTTTCTGTTTGAGCCTTCCCATTTCATTGGCTTCTCCATGAACTAGAATAATGTTAGGAGGCATGAGCTCTTTCAAAAATGTACTAGTCTGAGCATAATCTGCATGGGCAGAGAACGAGATGTAATGGACCTGCATGTTGAGTGGTGCAGTCAGTCCATTCATGAGCTGTACCTCCTTTGGTTCATTAATGATTGTCTTAGCTAGGGTCCCTTCAACAACATATCCAGGTATAACACAAGCATTTTTCTTATCAGAGCACCACATATCAAACAACTGCCTTGACAAACCGCTCTGAAGTCCACTAGGACTTGCCATAACTACAGATGGCCCTACATCAGTAAAATCTTCAATGCTATTCAACGGTGATATATGCTTGAATTTGAAGGGGTTTGAATTCGCAAACTGATTGCGGATCCTTTCATTCATAGAAAGGATGTATGTCTGGTAAACAGTCATACACTTTTTCGCAAGGGGAGAAGCATAATATATGGGAATGTTATGAAGCTCAGGATGGTTTGACCAATACTCATCAAGGATCAAAAGGAGTTCTTGAGCTCGGCCGAGGGCAAATGCTGGAATTAGAACACGACCGCCTAGAGAGATGGTGGAATGGATAACATCAGTGAAGCGCTTCTCCCTAAGGTGTCGAGGTTGATGGAGTTGGACACCATAGGTAGATTCAATTATGCATATGTCTGGAGAGAATTGTGGCATCTCAGCAGCACAAAGATGCCGATCTTCTTCACGGGAATAGTCTCCACTATAGAGCACTCGAACACCGGCAATATCTACCATGAACATGGCAGCACCAAGGACATGGCCAGCAGTGTAGCACCAAAATTTAATGCCATTAACATCCACAGTCTGATGGAAGTCAATAACCTGCAATTACAAAAATCATTAATGAAATTAAGGATTCTTAAGTTAAACAGAGGATGACAAAGGAACATTACAAACTAGGCCATCATAAGGAAAATAGGACCTGGCAAACACCAGCAGATCTGCTCACAAAAAAAGACAAAAATGCAAAAATATGCACTCAACCTTGACATGGGAACGTGCAAACCGCGTTCCCTCAAATTTTGAAAATTTTTGTTTCTTTTTTTTTTTTTTGCTTAAAATAATTTTTTTTTATATTTTCAGATCATTTTGATGTGCTGATGTCAAAAATAATTTTTAAAAAATAAAAAAACTTTATTTTGATGTATTTCTACACGAAAAACCCTTTGAACCGCCACCGCTACTACAATCTCAAACACACCCTAACAGTCCATGTATGAAAAGAAAAATATATAAAAGAGATATCCTCTCTTTCCCTCTGCAATCTCTCAATGTTTTGACCACTTGCACTCATGGATCGTGATTGTGCTACAAGGATGGAAATAAAATCAAAAGAAAAAAGAAATCCTCGCTTTGAATTAGCTCCATAGATATCCTCTCTCTCTCTCTCTCTCTCTCTTTTTTTTTGTTGTTGAATTACCGTTATCTTATTACTAATCACTAAAATCTTACACGTGCAGGAAGATAAAGAGTGAGATGGCACTCGCTATATTATGACCCAAACTGTCATAGTTCAAAAAAGATACATGGCAGTCAACCACAACTACTTGAATATGCTCTCTGATTAATCAGGCAATAGAGTATTCCAAATGCAACTTAAGTGTGGAATCAACTTAGATTGATCACTACTGGAAAAAGAAAGGCATAACTTAATTATCAGATGCATATAAATTGGTCCTAAGTTTCCATGCGAAACATACAAGCCTCCACTGAGAAGCCAACAACTAATAATGCCAAACTCAAACAGACTGAAAGCTAAGAAATCCATAGAGAGCAAAATTCACAACATCAAATGCAAGATTGAAACACTTTAAATTCCAGAAGACAATAGCAGACCTTTCATCTAGAGCAATTAACTCAACATGGATAGGAGGTGATAAAGAAGAATAACCAATAAGCTGAATTCCTGGGCCCCTGACTTTGGGACCACAACATAATGCCAAGCCAAATGTAATAAACAAAAATATTTCCAAGCTATTGCTTAGATGGAAGGTAAACGAAGTGGATCAAGTTTCTGGGAGAACAAAAAGGTTGCGGATAGATGTAAACAAAAGAATGCAAGAATTCATAAACACAGACCTCGATTTTATCCATTGAGCGGTTTATGTCTTTCTCATCAAACAGCATATCTTCCACTGAAACTTTGCTCACTTTTACATAATCCGTCAAAAGCAACTTGAAGATGGCCTTTGTCGCATGAGTCATGAAAACTCGACCTCTGAATGTGGTCTGATAAAGAGTGAACATGTTAGATTGATCCTAGTGAAAGATACAATAACTTTGTAGAAATCATTAAAAAAAACAAACCTTCTCAAGAAAATAAGGTAGCGATGCAGCATGATCCAAGTGAAAGCTGCAAGCAGAAAGCATCACTCCCAATGATTGATAAGAAAAAAACTAGAGAGGCCTAAAAATTTTGATTGAAAAAGTAACGATAGATAACAAAAACTAAATTGAACAAATATAGAAAACACAGTATTGATTTTATTTGTTTTAAAAAAAATCCAAGAGGCCCTTATGACTTCATTAATGTAACAGAAAGAATTCTCAAAAAAAAAAAAAAAAGAAACTAAGTAGAGTTTTTGACACCTTAAATGAAATTTCAGCAAATGGAGCATATTTATTTCCCAACCAAAGTGATACAATGATTTTTCAATATTTTCATTTTTTGAATCATTGCATAATATGCAATCACACTAATACTCAACATAATTAATTAGCAGAAATAATTCATATTCTTTTATTGTTTTGCTTTCTTGTTGAACACTTTAGGATATTTAATCACATTAAAAAAAGAATATATATATTATAATATAGCATAGATAATCAAGATTTTCCTAAATGATTTCTTTAGCCGGAAAATGGATTGCTTTCACTCCCCAATTGCATGCATTTTCAGCACTGTTCTATTACGGTTCCCATCATAAGCAATAAACCTCACGAGTATAAGGAAAGTCATTACTCTTCCACAAATTACTCATCCAACAACATCAGCTCCTCTATAAAATCCTCATCCAAAAGAATCAACTCCTTACGTTTAATTTGAATGTTTGAATCATGTACAACTCATAATTCACAGCTTGTAGTCACTTATAGAATAGCAGAACTTCAGGCTTAATAGAATAGCAGAACTTCAGGCTTAATAAGCTCTTCAATCCTGTATTTATACATGCAAATGTAAATGAAAAAGTGTGTGGAGTCATTACGTTTTATCTGCTTCTTATCTTTCTCTATATGGTATCAGAGCCCTCTTTTCTCCAACGAGTTTCCCTTTGATTTTTTTTCTTCTTCTTCGCTTCTGCAATGGCCTCCTCAACTCCTTCCCCTGTTGCTATTAACACCACCTAGCAGATCACTACCCAGCTCACACCAACCAATTATCCCTCTTGGCATGCACAGTTTAAGTGCCTCCTTCTCAGCTACAACCTCTATGGTTATATCGATGGTACACTCACATGCCCCTCATCCACGAACCCTGATGCAGCACCTACTGCTGCCTGTACTCACTGGTTTTGACATGACAAATTAATTTTAAATGCTATCCTTACTTCAGTGTCTGATTCTGTGATACCTTTCATAGCTGCTTCCAAAACATCCTCTCAAGCCTGGAACAAACTGACCAAGCTTTATGCTAGTCGTTCTATAAAACGAGTCATGCAATTCAAAGAGGATCTCACTCTTCTTCAGTGTGGAACATGCACTGTCACATAATTTCTTTATTCTATCAAGTCTATTGCAGATGAGCTTGCTCTCATTGATGCCCCTCTCTCTGCTGATGACATTACTCTCTATGTTCTCAATAGCTTAGGTCCTAAATATAGAGAAATGGTAGCCCCCATTCGTGCACACGAATCTTTTTTATCATTTGAATAACTTCATGATCTTCTCATTGGTCATGAGTCTTATCTCAAACGCCTAGACATTAATCCTCCTTCTCTGGTTGTCACAGCACACAATACTCAGCGTAAGGATCATCGTTTTTCAAAAAGACAACCATGGTCATCTTTGAATGCAGCCACACAGAAATATGATTCCAAATCTTAACCCCGCTATTTCAGGCAGCAAAAATATACCCCTAAATGCCAATACTGTGATCAACTTGGCCATGTTGCCAAATACTGTCCTCAGTTACACACCAGGAAGGCTACAACTAACTGCACCACTACTTCTCCCAGTCCAGATCAGCGCTGGCTCATTGACTCTGCTGCATCCCATAACATCACCTCTCAAGTATCCAATCTGCACTTACATTCTGAATATCATGGCACATATGAAGTGCTCATTGGAGATGGTTCAGGTTTGAAAATAACCCACTCAGGTTCTCTTACTCTTCCTTTTCCTAAACACACTGTCCAAATTCAAGACACTCTTTGTGTTCCCACCATCAATCAAAATTTGATTTCAGTACATCATTTTACCAAACACAACAATGTGTTTCTTGAATTTCATCCCTCTTGTTTTTTTGTCAAGGATCAGCGGACAAGAGAGACTCTTCTTCAAAGACTGTGTGAGAATGGTGTTTATCCTCTACCTCATCTCCGTGCCTCCACTCCCATTGCAATTGTCCATGAACATACATCCATAAATGGCTGGCATCAGCGCCTAGGCCATCCTTCCTCCAAAGTTGTAGCCAGAATGATCACCTCCTTCTCTCTTCCAGTTTCCAGGAATTCCTCTATATCTCATGTTTGTGATTCCTGTTCTATCGATAAATCTCATCGTCTGCCTTTTCATAAACATGGCCTCACTAGCTCTGCTCCTTTTGATTTAATATATACCGATGTTTGGAGACCATCACCACAAACCAGCATTCAAGGTCATAAATATTACGTGATCTTCATTGATCACTTTACAAAATATGTCTGGTTTTTTCCACTTTGTAACAAATCTGATGTTAAAATCATTTTTCCTCAATTTCATAAAATGATTCAAAATCGGTTTAATGCTAATATCAAAACTCTCTACTCTGATAATGGCGGAGAATTTGTCGCCCTTCAACCATTTCTTACTCTCCACGGCATCAGCCATTACACCACAGCCCCACACACTTCTCAATAGAATGGCGTTTCATAGCGTCGCCATAGACACATAGTAGAAACAGGCAATACACTTCTCAGTCACGCCAATCTTCCTTCCCATTTTTGGTCTTATGCATTTGCCACGACAACCTATCTAATTAATCGGTTGCCCTCACCTATTCTTCATCACAGCTCCCCTTTTCAAACCTTGTTCACAGAAGCTCCAAATTATCTCAAACTCAGATCATTTGGTTGCTTGTATTTTCCCTGGTTAAAACCTTACCACACACATAAGCTCCAGCCGAAATCTGTTCCCTATGTGTTTCTTGGTTATTCCACTACACTGAGTGTCTATCTTTGCTTACACTTACCTACTCAATGCTTATATGTCTCACGACATGTTACGTTTGATGAAAATATCTATCCTCTAAAGAACATCAACAACCAGTCCACTTCTGAGTCTTCCATACCTGTTGCTCCTACTCTCTCTGCACCACTGCTGCAAATTGTCACACCAACCAACCAAGCTCCCTCTGCACCAGTCTTCACTGCCCCTTAAGAAGAGCTCTCTCTCTCTACATCCAATTCAGACACTGCAACAACAGTCTCCACGGTTCAGGTAAATATTCTAGCTCCTGTTGTTTCTCAAAGACAACATAACATGACCACTCGATCTATGAAACATCTTTGTTCCCAAACAACTTCACACCACCACCACACATCCATTACCTGAATCACCTGAACCAACATGTGTCAGTTAAGCACTTAAAAATCCACTATGGGGCAATGCCATTTCAGAAGAAATCACTGCATTACTTAATCATGCAACTTGGGAACTTGTCCCACCTGCAAACAGTCAAAATCTTATAGGCTGCAAATTCATCTTTTGAACGAAAAGAAACCCTGATGGAACCATCAGCAGATACAAAGCTCGTCTAGTCGCCAAAGGCTTCCACCAAAGACTAGGTCTTGATTATTCCCAGACATTCAGTCCAGTTGTCAAACCAGCTACAATTCGCTTAATCCTCTCTATTGCTGTCATGAATGGTTGGTCCCTTAGGCAGCTTGACATCAATAATGATTTTCTTCATGACAATCTTGAAGAAACAATGTTTATGCATCAACCTCCAGGCTTCAAAGATACATCAAAGCCTGACTATGTTTGTAAACTGAAGAAAAGTATTTATGGACTGAAACAGGCACCTCGCCAGTGGTACAAAGCTCTCTGGGATGCTCTTTTGCATTTTGGATTTGTTCAGTCAGCTACGAACACTTCTTTATTCATCTATGCCTTTAATAGTGTTTATGCTATTGTCTTGTGTATGTTGATGACATTATTATAACAGGAAACGTCTCCACATTTGTAGCTGTTATCATCAACAAACTCGGTCACACCTTCTCTGTCAAAGACATGGGACATCTCCATTTTTTTCTTGGCATTGAAGTTATTCCTATAGCCAAGAGCCTTTTCCTTTCACAACATAAATACATACGAGATTTACTCTCTAAAACCTTCATGGATATGGCCAAAGACATTCACACTCCAATGTCAACCAGCACACCATTGCTTTTAATAGATGGTTCAGCCCCTGCAAACAGCACAGAATATAGAAGAGTTATTGGGGCACTGCAATATCTTGGCCTGACTAGACCTGACATTGCCTTTGCAGTGAATCGGCTTTCCCAGTTCATGCACAAACCAACAGCGTGTCATTGGACTGCAGCCAAACGAATTCTAGGGTATCTCAAGCAAACAATGTTCCGTGGGATTCTTATTCAACAGAGCAGCCCCTTCAATCTACAAACTTGTTGATGCGGATTGGGCTGCCAACACTGATACAAGGGTCTCCACCACTGCATTTATCACCTTTCTAGGCTCCAATCCCATTTCTTAGTCTGCACGCAAACAAAGAGCTGTATCGCGTTCCTCTACAGAAGCTGAATTTCGTGCATTAGCTGCTGCCACTTCTGAAACAGTGTGGCTTCACTCCTTAATCACAGAACTTGGCTTACATCTACAAAATCCTCCCCAAGTTTTTTGAGATAACATTAGTGCAACTCATTTCAGCTTAAATCCAGTACAACACACTCGCATGAAACATATCGAAATCGACCTTTTTGTTCGTGATCTTGTCCAGAAAGGTCGCATTACTGTCAATCATGTTCACACTTTAGACCAGCTTGCAGACTTACTTACGAAGCCTCTTCCACGCCACCGTTTTCAAACCTTAAGATCCAAGATTGGTGTTACTGATGGTACCTCCATCTTGCGGGGGCATATAAGAACAGTCATTACTCTTCCACAAATTACTCATCTAACAACATTAGCTCCTCCATAAAATCCTCATCCAACATAATCAACTCCTTACGTTTAATTTGAATGTTTGAATCATGTACAGCTCATAATTCACAGCTTGTAGTCAGTTATAGAATAGCAGAACTTCAGGCTTAATAAGCTCTTCAATCCTGTATTTATACATGCAAATGTAAATGAAAAGGTGTGTGGAGTCATTACGTTTTATCTGCTTCTTATCTTTCTCTATAACGAGCACAAACCTATTTCTTAGAAGATCACTCATCTTCTTGCAACAAGGAGCATGTGAATAATTAAAATATAGATATCATGAGTCTATGACACTTTAAATTCCAACAAAACTTTATCAGAAATATCATTACATCTATACTTCTCTACAACTGCATAGATCCAGTTAAGAGTAAAAAGTTCCCAGCACACATCAAGAATACTACTGATAATTTTTTATAGAGGTAAGAAAGTTCAGGCTGCCCTCTCTTGTTGACAAAGCATCAAGTTTAAGTTTCACTGTTTCAATTTATATTATTGTCAAGTCCAGCATTATAACAGACTTGGCTAACTTCTACTGATGAGGAACCTAGCCACTGCCTAT
>Ga0325404_1005401_pt1 | contig 13462 bp, 7 predicted proteins | sample PopdelMetagenome_18_FD_205664 | JGI IMG/M metagenome (GOLD analysis project Ga0325404, IMG submission 205664) | Populus deltoides microbial communities from Bellville, Georgia, United States - Xylem-Control-R1 | ecosystem: Host-associated > Plants > Phyllosphere > Stem > Wood/Secondary xylem... | reverse complement strand
TAAGTTCATGGGCAAACTTGCTGGATAAGGGAACCATTATGTTCATTGAAAACATGAGGGAAACTGTCCACTGCTTGTTAGAAATTAGAGTGATAGTTTTCTTGTAATTACTCTATAAATAAATTGTAATGTTCTGCCATGTATTATGCAAGTTTTGTGAACAGCACACACACAATCAGGTGTGTGTATATCCTATTGTTGAGTTAGTAAAATGTTGGAAATTTTTCTATAATTGTTGTGCATAACTTTATTTTTTTTTCTTGTGTGATTTTTGCTTGCTAGTGACATGTTAAGTCTGGGGAGAATCTTTTTTGATGAGTAAAACACTTAATTAAAAGCAAACATAAGCGAAACAAAGAGGAAAAACTAAGACCCTGTTTATTTTTGTGGTTGAAAAGTATTTTTGTAAAAAAATTAATTTTTTTTAATTCAAATTAATTTTTTAGGGTATTTCTAGATTGTTTTGATATGTTAATATCAATAATTGTTATTTTTTTATATAAAAAAATAACAATTATTAATCTAATTCTAACTAGACTAAAAATAACAATTATTAAAATAAAAAAATAACAATTATTAAAATACTAACAGCTCTAATTCTAACTAGACTACCAAACCAGTGCTGAAATTTGAGCGAAAAATTTGCCCATGTGACATGAGGCATGGTGAAAAAGGCAGCACGAGTTGGTATGTAAATGGCACAAGGGCATAGCTTACAATGGGCAGGGAGAGAGGTCCACATACTGTGTCACCAGCACCCACCATCCTTACCATATACCCTTTTCCTCTCTCAAAAAACACCACATCCTCCTCTTCTCTAGAGAGAAAAGGAGAGACTAGATCCTCTCTATTTATCTTTTCCATTTTTAGCCGACAAAAAAAGAAGTAACCTAAACTAAATTATAAAATCAATCTGTCTCTGTAAATTAAAATCTAATTAATTAACTGTTATTAACGATGGGAAAGAAGAGGAAATCTATAGCAACAAGCCTGGACGAGGTGGATCGGACCATGTACGCGTCGTTTTGCAGTGCTGCGAACTCTTTGTCCCAGCTTTATACACAGTCTATGAACCACCAAAAACTCTCCTTCCAAGCCGGTGAACGTCAAGGCCTTGTAAGATTCCCTCGTCATCTCTTTGCTTTAAAGAATACCAGCTTGCTCTTTGTGTATATGTGTTCCTTGTGGGGTTGTTCTTCTTTGTGGAAAAGTTATTGTTTTTAAATCAATCAAGCTTGTGTCTCTTTGTTGTCCTTTTATTGGGTCACTGAATTTGGTTTTTTTTATTTTTATTGTTGTTAGTCTAGTTTAAAGGTTACCCGTTTCGATTTTTGTTGTAAACTTAAATGGGCTGTTTGATTCTGGGTTAATTGTAAAGTTTAATGGCTAGATAGATACATTATGCGGTTTTGTTAATGGATTCACATTGAATTTATGATATGGTATTTTAGTTTTTGTTAATTGTTGTTGGAAATTATCATTACAATTGAACTAGGCACTTTGCCTTTTCACTTGTTTCTGATTGGCTTGTGCTTTGAATAAATTGGCATTGTAATTCGACTGTTGAAGAGGTAGATTGATCAAAGCATCAAATTTTTTTTCTACCATTCCCATTTAAGGAAGCAAGCGGGATGTGGGTATTTGACTAGTTGGATGCTTTGTGTGGGGGAGAAACAATATAATCTTGACTGAAATAAAGTTTTAATCTTTTAGGGGCTTAACTTTTAAATTGGAGTTGTTGGAGTGTTTTTGCTCTTGGTTATGAATTTGCTCATCTGTGCTATGAGATTCTTTTTCCTCTTTGGAGAAATTGCTGATGGCTGTGAAGCACTTATAACTACGAGAGGTTTGTCTGAACCTACAAGTAAGCTTGGAAAGTCCTGATGGTTTTAATTTTAAATGGAGATACAAGAGCATAATTAGCCTAATTGGCGGTGGAGGAACTCACCTTTGTTTCCAAGTTGTGGCGTTGCGTGATACTTTGATATTGAGAAAGTGCTGTTTTGAAATTTGATATCTATGAGTGAGAGACATGAAATAGTTCAATACTTTGATAAGAAAATAGATAGTTTTTATGGAGTTTGTTTTCTAATTAATTAAGAGGGTGAGGCAGCTAGAACACCAGCATAAGACTAGAGTAAAAAACACATTCCTATAATTTTGGATCAATGGGTGTCAAAGAATAGACTTTTCAGTACTCTGAAAGATAAAAGGAAAGCAGGTCTCGTTGGTCTGGAACTTGTCTGTTTTGGGAAGATTGGAGAAGCTTAAAAATGGAGTTGTTATAGATTGGCTTCGGCCCAAAGATTGGACATTTTTTCGCATAGTCTTGGATGATAGCTACTCGTAGATTGTTGGCAGTGGGCAAAAAATTATGGAAGAGCTAGAAAAGAAAATGTGGACTGTAATTTATGTGTGATGAAGCTTACTGGCAGTATAAGTTAACAGTATCAAAGAAATACAAATATTTGAAATTGAAACAAATCTTTGTTATAGTTTTCATTTTGTACTTTTCCTTTTTAAGCATTTAAGGTGCAACCTTTCTATTTTCATGTGGAAGTTTAAAATCTTTTTCCTATAGTGAAATCTTGAGGCTGGATAATACTAAGTTCAGGGAACGGGATCACCTACACCAATTAGATTAAGCACCAACTTAGAGGAGTATTATGGATTTATCAGAAAAGCCATTAAAGGTGGTCCTTCTTTGCATTGATCATTTGTAGGTGTTCTGTGTTGATTCTAGTCTGACACTATGATCACTAACTTTTTCCCAAGATTTCACACATCTTTTATCACTGCACTGTCTTGTGTCTGAAGCTGTTTCCTTACGTCTCATCTATCTTTTAAGTTGTGGAGCATGAGCCCTTGAACCGATTTTTGTCAGTTTTATTCACATAACTCATTCAGTCCAGAAATGCTTTTGGCATAAGTGAGACATTTAATAGGAATATCAACAGTGAACAAGCTATGAAGTAATCTAGAGATGTTTATTCCTTATTGAGAGTGATTAGGGAGCTTGGTGGTGGTGGTGGTTCCAAACTAAGAAGTTTTGCTGTGTTTGAGATTAGCTCAGAGTGTTTCATGTTAAACTGTAAGGATTAAACATATTGGTTGGTTGTGAAAATGATTTGTAGGGCAATTGTATGGTCAGTTTTGGTTTTGCATTCAAACCTGTTTTGTTCTTTTCAACTTTAAGATAATATATTCAGCTCAGCATGGTATTTAACCAATTAAATGCCTATAACATTAAGAACAATTATCTTCTTTTCCAAACTAGCCTACTGCTCTTTTCCCACATGCAGAGTTGAAAATACAGTGGGATAGAGATTCTCTAAAATGAAGATTAAACAAATTCTATACCATTACCTATACCTGCACACTACAAACTACAAACTACACACTACACACTACACACTCACTCAGTGCCAATAAAACTTTTCTCTTATTAGAGTCAATGGAATAACCCAGAACACATGTTCTTGATGATGCTCTTGTTCTTTTGATGCTTTTAAATTGGAAGGTTGTTGCTTGGTGAATGCCATTTAAGCTGTCGCATTAAATATATCTTCCCAATCAGACTTTATCTACTGACCCTTGTTAATGTCTTGCAAGCTTAGTTCTCTTGTTGAATGATGTTTTTCTGATATAGCCTTCTCGCATTGTTTTCAGGAAAAACTTTATCAATGGATTTGGAGACAACAAGAGGGAGGTTCTCGAGTGGCAACGGTTGATATAATCAATTACATACAGGTTGGTATCAGTTATTACTTTTTGCCTGATTTATTGCAATTGACCATTTGTGCGTATACTGACATATCCAACATGCACAAATGCTTGCTTCCTGTGCTTGTGTAAATGATATTGGCCTTATCTCTGAAACAACAGTTAGATTATGAGATATCTGTTTAAAAATTTGAGTGATAGTCTTCCTGAAATTCATTGTTCATTATGATACTGAGAACATCTTCATGTACAACATGGTAATTTTACATCTACATTAGCACATGAAGATGAACTTTGTCATTGAGTGTCTAAGATGTGTCTGACAACCGTCTTTCAATTTTTTCTGTGTCTCAGTATAGGAGATCTAGCTATTATACGGGCTATTCTATAAGTAGTATGAGGCCAACAATAACAATAAATAAAATGTGATGCACCAAAATATTAATTTGTCTTATAAGAGAACCTTAAATCCTCTAATTTTTTTTCCTGTTCCAGAAGATAGCTCTCCTTAACACTGCTGGATACAGTGCTGCATTACCAAATAACAAAATGTCTGGAAAAATTCATTAAAAACAGGGATATTGTGAATGCAATAAGTTTTTGTTGCAATTGGCATTCAAAAAACGTATTGTTTATTTTGTAGAGCTAATAGTGCATCTAATGAGTTGGTTATCTTTTCCGATGGAAGACACTTGAAAGCCATGATGATTGCATGTTAAAGAGAAACTTATATGCTGCATCATATTTTCCCAGTTTGAAACATCAGAAGGAATTTGAAGTATTGGTTTGCATTTAATCTGGAATGTGATTTACCTGTTTTAAAATATCTCAGGACTATAATCTTGCTACTTCGGAGGAGATTGGAGTTTGGGTTTCGATCTAGGTGTGAGACTCTTAGGCATGCACAAGGCTAGAGGCTTTATTTGCCAAGGCTGCATATAACATAATTTTATTAATTTAATGTCAATTAAAAAATTAATCATGCTCCAGCCACTTGAAACACTGTAAAACTTTTTTTATTTGAGCTTTGTTTGCAAACACTGCATAAAAGAGGATTTGATTAACTCGATTGTCAATTAATATTAATTGCATTCCAGTCACCTGAAAATGTAAAACCTTCTTTTTCGAGCACTGGTGTAACAGAGACGTTTCTTTACACAGCTATCCAATGAATATTGGTGTATGTCTAATAGGCTTATCTTTTTGTTTTTCTGGTTTTATGTTCTTTTTTTGGATGCACATGTGTGTGTGACTGGGTGTTATGAGTGACTAAGACAGTTCTCTGTTGGCTATTTAACTATCCATGTTTATTGTTTAGTTGAGATCTTAAATGAAGTGGATTCTCTTGTATGTGTATTGATAATAACTTGATTTTATTTAAAATTGAGAAATGCTATGGTCTTGACGCAGAATGAACTGGACTATTGTGGAGAAGAACCATCAATGTCCCCTAGAACGCCACATCAACATCAGACTTCCCAACCTATTCCATTCACAAATTCCACCTTTCTGGTTTCTTCAGGTTCATCTGGCCTAACCGCTACTGCTCAGGGCACTCGTTCTGAACACTGTGATCAACAACCCAAGAATACAGTTTTCTCAAATGCTTTGTCGAGCCCCATTCGCCGGAGTCTCCAGAACTATCACATTACTCAGGGAGGTTACTGTCCACAAGGTGGCTCACCCTCAGGAAATGGAACCCGCAACAATGAGCCCAACTTTCTTCAACACCATAACAGGGATCCCAATCCTCCCAGTTCCAATGATTCCTCTATGGACATCTAAGATAGCAGGTCCCGCAAGCTTCTTTCCATGTTTTGGTTAAGGGACTTGGATGGCTGTTGCAGTTATGTTGCTGTTTTGGTTGTTGCAGTTCTCTTCAGGAAGAAAGCAGATGGAAATGGTGACTCCATTCTAGAATAATCACATGATGCTGTTAAACTTGTTGAAGCGTGTGAAGAAGGAAAGCATAGTGGTGAGTTCTTATGGAGCAGAATGCTTATACTATGAGCACCATAACCTATCATTTTATCTTTTTTGTTGTTTTTTTAAATGGTTAATTTGGTTTATGTCATACGTAAAGTGCTTTGTTGAATTGGTCACACTACTTATAAATTGGTATTAGCTGTTGCATTGTCTTATATTGTTTTGTTCTGCATGATGTTCTGGTTTACCAGGATGTGTTTTCTGATGATCATTTCGCAAGTGTAGTTTTCACTTTTGATATGTGCTTTCCATGATTTTGCTTCAGTATGTGTTATCCTGCTGAAGTTTAAATTAAAATGCTAAGAAGATAGTTTAAAGCATTGATACCATCAAGGAGTTACATAGGAAAGGGAAAAACAATGTTATGAATCATTCGTTTGTGCAATGCTAGATTGCTTCAAGTAGTTGAAAATCTTCAGATGAAAGAAAGAATCTAGCTTGAAAAGGTCCCTGATCATATATTCTACATGGCATTAACTGGTTTTACACTGCATTTTTTCACGACATTCCCTATTGCACCAGACATAAAATCAACTGGTTTGATTGTTCCTTGGATTATGAGATTTCCCTTGAGCCTTGCCCATTCTTTCATGCCTTCAACACCAGCATTACAAGGTGCGCAAGATACCTTGCACCGCACCTTAATTATTAGAATTGCCAATTATTGTAAACGAGAACTAGTTGAAGTGTATAGCGAGTCCCCAACGTAAATAGCTCAAAACTTCTATAATGCTGAATTGTATTTTGTACCATCCCCCCAGAAACAAACTAACAAAGAAACAAATAACGTAGCAGAAGATGTGAACCTTCTGATTGCTGCCAGAGTAGCAGCTCAGCTGCTGGAACAGGGTGTCAGGCGCGATTTGTAATCTTATATCAGACAATGATCATGGGGGTCCAAATCCCAATCCCACATGCTCAGGTCTCTCCTTGCTTTGGATTGGCTAGAAATGAATATGCAGCTTACCTATCAGCATTACTCACTCCCGCACTTAGTTCTTGCATTAAGAGAATCCCATTCAACTTGCTAACCTTCCATTAAAAAATGATTGATGTTTCTGTTTCCTCAATCTTGTTTTATTTTTTTCTCTGTAATTCCTGGATTCCTCTGCAGTTGATAAAGGTATTGGTGGTTATATGACCCACAACTCGTCTTTTTTCGCCAAAAGCACATTTACGAATCACTTTTAAGACTTCAATTTGATCTAAACATTTGGGAAGATAGATGAAGAGAAAGAAATGCAACGCCACCACTTTTAGACCACTCCCTCAATCATTGATCCAATGAGATTGGCTTAAAAGTTTATTGTAGGGTTTACACTGCAATTAGCATCCTGGTCTAGAATTATGCTTTTGAGTGAGTGCATAGGTGACAAACACGCGTAACCTATCGAGTTCATCATATTCCAACTCTAGGCGCTAACCGCATCCATTATCTAAATTATGAAATCTAGATTTAATGTTTATATTCACAATCGATAAGAATCGGTTTTAGGGCATTTCTTTTGTGTATAAAAACAGGAGCAAAACCTTTTGACAATACAGAGAAAGGAGTCTGGTCAAATACTCTAGGTTTATGGATGTCTTGACCTTAAAGAAAAGAACCTACAAAAAGAATACCATGGCCGCTGTCATACAAGAAAGTGGGGAACAAGAAGCTCAAAGAGTGCCTCGGTGAAGATTATCGGAAAACTCCGGGCCACAAGTTTCTCCTCCTGCTTTCCATAGAAAGATTTATCGATTAAATTCATCTTTTGACTGGAATTATAAGAAAGAATAGATTGTGGAGAACTCCATCTTTGACTAATCTGATTCAAGTTGGGATATTTTCCTTGTCGAATGCGTGTGGCCCAGAGACACTGACCCTTTATAGTCCAAATTGAATGAATGTTTGGCGTTAAAACAAAATTAATGAATAGATAATTCATATGATTGAAAATTGTATTTGCAGAACAACCACTAGAGAGAATTAATGAAGACATCTTGGAATGGCAAGAGAAACCACTACCATTGCTGTGTGGCCTATTATTGACGATTTAAGGCCCTAGTTCTCGACACACAAAATCTAGGGATGATCTAATCCAAGGAGACATCCAAGTTTGGGAAGACAAACGAGGCCAGCGAGTTGTTCATAATTACTAATGTCCTCTCCAAAAGACTAAAAATCTTGTCCCCAACACGAGAAGGAAAAACCAGTAAAATTATTGTAGAAACAGACCTCTGCATAGTGGAGTGGAATCTAAATGATTGGCCAAAGCTTTTTACAGGGTGTTTTAGCCTCCTATACGGGAAGTTTTAACACGAGGCTCATTAATTTACTGCTTTGTTTGTTTCCTTTCTGACCCATTGCTCTCAGCAGCATGACAGGCTGCACACTTCCCTTTCACAGGAATTCAGCATTTCTTTGGAAGTTTCAAGTTAACTTCCGATAAAGCTGGTGGTCCTCATCCATGCATTAAAGTGACAATGTTCTTGCCTCGAGAGTTGGCGGTGCTGCTTCTTGCACGACCCACTGGACCTTTCTTATTTCTGGTAACCATAAGCGTTAGAGCTATTAGGGTGCCACCGGGACCATTAAATTATTAAATCCTTGAAGCTGAGACGACTGCATGTGATCAATTACTTGCGCCGGCTGCTATATGTATATATGTGCTAGCCAGCACACGTTTTCAATGGCTTTCTTCTGTTGTAACCTAACCTACTTGTAAGAAATAGGATACACTGAAAAGAGGAAGATCTACTAGCCAAATAATAATATAAAAAAATATAATTTTAAAGGGTCTAGCTTAATTGATAAGGTGTTGAGTTTGTTATCAAAAGTTACAAATTTTATGACCACTGGAGATTTATATTGTCGTTAATTTCAGGTCTTAAAAAATTAATCGAGGTACGTGTAAGTTAATCTAGATATCTACGGTTAACAAAAAAAAAAAAAAAACATGTATAAATAAAATTATCCATGGACCTGAATGCAGTGTTATAAAATCCAATCAAAAACTCAACAATTCCACTACCTAATTGAATTAATTTAAAAAATTGCATTTCAAGGAATCCAATCAAATCAATTTAGTTGAACCAACAAGTAACTCGTTGTTTTATCTCTTAAAATAAAAACATGGGAAAATCACCCTTCACATTGTCAGTTGTCAACCTGAGGATGGAGGAGAAGTCTTTCACAAAGAAATCTCAAAATCGTTATTCCAAAGCTGTTGGACTTATTTGAAATAGATTTATAGGGTTTTTTTTTTTTTTTCAATTACTGATGAACTCACCTAACAGGATAAAGGGCTTGCCGAACAACATGCCAATATTGTTGTTTACTGCGTATAATATATCTAGTCACTTAAAATTTGGTGAGATTGTTGTTGAAGATGGTGGTTGGTGAGAGATGAAAGAAAATGGAAGATTATGACGAGGTTTGGTGTGGAGGGGAAGAAGATGGAGAAAGTTTTTTTAAAAAATTTATTGAATAAAAAATATAAATGCTTTTTCGTTATTAAATGAAAACAATCTTGTAAATAATTATATATTTATTATTGATTTTTTAAAAAATAATATTAAGTATTAGAACGTATATAAAATTGTAGTAATTTCTCAAATTATAACGGGTAATCATAAAATAAATTAAATTAATGAAGGGTAATTTCCTCTAATATATTATAGCTCGTGATACTTAAAGTTAGAATTTTTATCTTTGAAGTTATATATTTATTACTATAGTTTTGAAACCCGGCCCGACCTAGTGGGTCGACCAGGGACCCGGGGCTAGAACCGGGTCGGGTTGAAAAAAAATAGAGAAAGAAAAAACCCGGTGTAACCCGATTGACTCGGCAGGTTGATCCGGTGACCCGGTTGACCTGGTCAAAAACCCGGTTACAACCCGTTGACTTTTTTTTTACTAAAACAACTTCATTTTGATTTATATAAAAAAATTGACTCGGGTGACATGGTAGCCCAGTCAAAACCCAAAATCCGGATCTTAAACCGGACCGAGTATAAAAAAAAACTATGCTTATTACCTCGTAAGTCTTATTTTATGCTTCTAACATAGGATAGATGTGTGTAAATAAAGAACCAATTGGCTTCCTTGATCAAATCTAGGGGTGCATTTATCACCATTGCATCTCTTTTTTCTTCCAATGCAATGACTTTTTTTTTAAAAAAAAAAACTTTATAATCACATCGTTTTTGTAGACTCGTGAATACTAATGCAATAAGCTTCGGAAGTCTTGTCTATCCAGTCATTCTGACCAGTAACCTTTTTTTTCCTTGTCGTGTCCGCCTCAGCACCGAATTCGGACAAATAGCTCATAAGTAGCTCGATAGTGCAAGAGTTTGTCCATACCGTTAGTTTTTGATGACTATGGGACCATCCAAAATTGACAGATTCAAACAATTTATTATCAGTTTTTAATTGAAAAAAAAAACAATTTACCATTTCCTGGTCTTATGTTTTGGGAAGTAAATTGATCTTCAAGAGACTTGAAGGGGCGGCGATTTTGCCATACCAACCATTTATAAAGGCATCTCACGAGTTGCATTTTAAAATCTTGAGGCCACAGGAGGTGTGCCGATGTGGAAAAATCACCCTCCAACCCGAAGTAACCATTGTAAGATCTTCACAGTAGTTATATTTATAATAATTTTTATATACTGACATTAAAATATTCTTCTTTGATAGAGTTTTCAGATCATCAAATATTTCATTGAAAAAAAATACCATCAAATATTTGAATTAATGCATTTCATCACAAAAATTAAACTCCATATATATTGAACTTCTTATTGAATAATAATAATAATAATAAAAGTTTACATTTTAGGTATAGGTAAGATCCAAGATTTTTTTTTTTTTTTTTTTACCAAAAGAAGAAGAAGAATAAGAAGCTGAGTGAGTGCTTGAGAGAAGATATGAAAACATGTAGTGTTGTTGCTAATTAGTATATACTAGATTATTAGTATATGCTATGGTGCAAGTCAGATCAGATTTTAAAACGATAATATATTAGATTGGTTTAAGTCAACTTGGGTTAACCTATTTATCTACATGCCAGGAAATGAGACCATGTTAACCTCATTGAAAATAAATCAAAATAAATTATGAAACTTAATTTATAATAAATCTAATGTTGAAAGATAAAATTGAAAAAAATAATCAATTAAAGAAAAGAAAAAAAACATTAACCCAAGTCAACCCGAGTTAACCTGTTAAACCTGCAATTCAGGTCATGACACCATGATAACCTAATAGAAATAAAATTGAAATAAATTATGAAGCCATAAATGTGTGACCACTTTCTATCCAAACACTCAAAAACTCTCATTCCTGAGCATATTGAATTTTGAAACATCATTAATTGGTGTTGTTTATGAGGACTAAAAAAAAAATGACTTGGAAAGTTTTCCATCTCAATGATTTCCTAGTCCCTTTAGATATCGTTCTCATAGACATGGAGTTTTCCAAATAAATAGTCACTCTAGACATGATCTTTCTAGCCACTGTGAGATTGAAGTTAGCTATTAATTCCGTCATTTCATGCCAGAATTCTCCAGCTCCCTAGAGCTTATTAGATAACGGTCGAGAAGAAGCATAACTAGTAGATACTTCTAAGATAAGGTCTATGGTCCTTATAGATAAAAGATCATATTTATCTAGACGAGTCTTGCACAATCTATCCATAAGGATTACATCTTTACAAAGATAAATTTGGACAACTATGATGGTCTCATGGATTCTGAGAATATGTCCAAAACATGCGTAGCAACCTAGAGTTGGTCATCCAAAACAATGATGTTATGTGCAAGATTCTCCCTATAATTTTCAGAAGGTCAGCACAAGCCTGATATAACAACCTAGAGTTCGGCTCTATCATGAGTTTTAAAGACCTCTATGTTAAACTTGTGTCATAGTTTAACACTAGTATACTCGTTAAGAAGAGCTCTATTAAAATTTTCAGCGTTAATCAATCAAGAGAAGAATCCATTAGGGTATATTTGAAGAGATTCAACAAAGAAATGCTTCATGTGGAAGTAGTGATTAAGCATTTTGATAAGTGGAGTAAAGAAATGTTTTTTTTTTTATGGAAGGATTTGTATGCTCTACCAAATAGAAGCTTGTGGAAGGTAAAACAAGTTATAAAAAACCACATACGAGTAGAGGTCAATATATTGAGGCATGAACCTACTTGTTTCTACTAGTAGGATAAGGATGAGGATGAGGATGAGAAACCTTTCAAATGGAATCTCTCTCACAATAAGGATAATAATTTAAAGAAAGGTCAGAAAAGACTAATAAGGAAGTGCATATAATACCTTGAGATAAGATATATGTCTCTCTTGAATGCCACCCTCAAGGGAAAATAATTTGTTCAATATCCACCTTATATGGTATTGCCACTATACATACGCATCTCCAAGAAGTTTTGCTTGTTCTACAAGGATAAAAAAAAAATGACATAGAGGATTGCTTTACACTAAAGAAAGATATTGAAAGGTTGATAGCTAAAGGTTATCTAAAGCACCTTGTCAAAGGGCATGCCCATATGGAAAGTGATAAAAAAGACCCTAGCCAACCTATCCAAGCCCTATCTAAGATTCAGGGAGATACTTTTAATGGCAAGAGAAAGTATGAAAAATAAGTCCTTACAACAACTTATCAACAGAATTCATGGTATGAGCTAATAACTTTTACTCTAAAAGATGGAGAGGGGGCGACTTATTCCCATGAGGACGCACTGGTAATTTCTATAGTTTTAGCCAATCATAAAGTCCATGGGGGTATTGGTAGATAATAGAAGCTCGATTAACATCTTGTCCAGAGAAGTGATGCCCTAAATAAGGATAGATCCCTCAAGAATGACTCATGTAAAAACCTATTTGATTGGGATTGAAGAGTTAGAAATGTCAATGCATGGTGCTTTGGAGATCCCATTCACAATAGACATGTACCTTAATGCTTTACCTTTCAACAAACCTTTATGATGATAGATATGATTCTGGCTTATAATAGGAATACCTCTCTTACATAAGATTAATGCATTCAAAAGCACATGACATTTGATCTTGAAATTCCTTACTCTAAAAAGGTGGCTATTATGAGAAGAAACTAAAGAGCCTCAAGGTATTATCCCTTTGTACGTCTAAAAGACAAGAGGTCTTTGGTCTTGGATCACACAAAGTCTTTGAAAGAGAGGGTAAAGGTCAAAATTGAGGCCATATAGCATTTGAAATAAGTATTTTAAGGCAATAAAAGGAGGTTGTTACCAAGATAGGCTCCATCTTGGAATCACCTCAATAGAAATTACTGACAGATTTCCTCCTCACTTATAAGACCAATTTTGCTTTTAACAATTCAGATTTGTCAAGGATCGATCTAAAGATAGCTACTTATAGATTTCAAATTGGTCCAAATTGAGAAGAAGAGAAGCTTTACGGGGGAAATAGTAGGAAATAACTGTAGAAGTGGATAAATTATTAGCTGTTGGGTTCATTTATGAGGTCATGTATCTGAATCGGTTGACTAAATGATCACAATGAAGAAAGACACTGAAAAATAGAGGATGTGTGTACACTTTACTGACCCAAACAAGACCTGTCTAAATAATAGTTTTCATCTCCAAAAAATTGATAAATTAGTGGATTCTACGGTTGACTTTGAGTTTTTAAGCTCATTGAATATTAATTCAGGGTACCATCAAATCTTTATGTATCTAAAAATTAAAGAGAAGACTTCTTTCATTATAGAAGAAAGAAC
>Ga0325404_1005394_pt1 | contig 13474 bp, 7 predicted proteins | sample PopdelMetagenome_18_FD_205664 | JGI IMG/M metagenome (GOLD analysis project Ga0325404, IMG submission 205664) | Populus deltoides microbial communities from Bellville, Georgia, United States - Xylem-Control-R1 | ecosystem: Host-associated > Plants > Phyllosphere > Stem > Wood/Secondary xylem... | reverse complement strand
TCATTTTTTGTATCCTAGTAGAATTTTTCCTTATAATTAATTTTGTAAACTAATTAGTTTTCTAAATTTTAAAAACTATATATTAACCATAAGCTGGGATTATTTACCTTCTAACCTTAAACTTTCTCCACCAAGCCTCAACCATACTTATCCATTCAGGATGATCTTTCTTTCAGGATCTAAATTTCAATATACAAGCATTGTCTCCCATTTTGGAAACCTGGTTAAAGTAAAAAATCATTAATGGTCAAAGAAAAAACATAAGTAAATTTATTCTTAATAGTTTTAAACCATGTGGTAAATTTGAGCTTTAGTAGCATTTGAATTTTTGAATAACAATAATTGATAATGTTACCTTTTAAAAAATTACTAAATTTATTATTTATGAGAATATAATATAAAATTATTTAAAACTATATAATTGTAAAATTAACTTACTGAATAAAAGGTTTTAATTTATCACAGTTGAATAACATCTATTTATATACTTGTCTAAATTTGATGTATGTGAAATATCTTCATATCACTACATTCTTTGATAATGGTCACATGAAATGGGAAAATATGGACACAATCTCATTCGAAGGCAATTCATTACCATCGTCATGTTTTGAAGCATAATTGATTCAAGTTTTTAAATGAGGCTCAAAATAATCCGAGATATACATTGAAATCTCTTTAACAATATATGCCTCGCATATTGAGCTCAACATGTACTTTGTTTTTAACCTTTTTTTTAAGGTTGAATAAGTATTTGCATGAAAGTAAATAGAGATTAAGTAATTAAATGTTTACAAAAAAAAAAAAAACAATAGACAATTACTTAACATGCATGTAATCCACAACCTCTTGAATAGATACATCAATATGTAATGCACATGACCTTTAATTTTTACCAAATAAGCCAAATGGATTGTCATATGCTCTTTTAATTTGAAGAAGGAAGGATGGAAGATTATCTCAAGTTTACAAATTTTCTCAAGGATGTTCATTTCAAGTAGCTTCATCTACTAGATATGCAACTTGTTCTAACAAATATCTCTAAAATAATGACTAATCCTCATGAGTCATTTCATATCTCTTTTGACAAGAAATTCCTATAAGTAATTGAAATGAGTGTTTGTATAAACACATGGAAGTTGTGAATCTTCATTTCATACAATCTACATCCTTCTAAATTCACCAACTTAGCTATGTTCAAAGCATATCCATCAGGAAATCGTAGATTTTTAAGACGTTTATAGACAAGAAAATGTGCATCCTTGTCTAATACGAACGTGACTTTGAGTTTTATGACTCGTAACTCGTTATTAAGTAGCTCCAAATTCCAATAATCATAATACAAAGCTAGATCCATTCTAACGTTCATATTGTCCACAACCGTGTTGAAAATATTGTCAAACATATTCTTCTTGACATGCATAACATCTAAATTATGGTGAATGACATTCATTTTCCAATAAGAAAGCATCCAAAAAATATTTTGCTTTACCTAGTTATAGGTCACACCAAAACCATGAAACCTCTGTTTACCAAAATAAAAACCAAATATAATGCCCTCATACTACGAAACTAAACCATATAACTCATCACTTAACAGTACCAATGGTGTAACATCCCTTTTAACTTTACCTTTCAAGAAGTTCTTCTTGTTGTTTCTGTATTGATGACAACTTGACAAGAATTTTCAATAACAATTAAAAAAAAAACTGTTATCAAGGTAAAGGCCTTACTATTTTCCACCCCACAGATATTAAAGTTTACATTTGAACCCTAGAAAAAAAGGTTTTTGATATTTTGGTCAAATTCTAATGGATAATCATAAATTGATTATGATATCCATTTTGCATTTTAAAACGTGAAAAAGATGCAATTTTTGTTTTTATGAAGATATGCTTGGAAAAAATTTAGAATTTGGCAGTATGCATAAAAACAAAATTTTTTTTTGAAAATATTTCAGAGAAAACCAGGTATTTTTATACCAATTTTGTATCTTATAGTGTAAGTATACAACCCAATATTAAGCAAAATTGGTAGAAAAACATTTGAGAAAATCACAAATATTTTAAAATGCCCATTGAAATTTTTTTGGATTTTTTTAAATATAATAATAATAATATATAATATATTAATATATTACAAATATATGTGGACTGGGCCGGCCCAGATTGCTGGGCCGAGCTTAGTCTAGAAAAAAAGGGCCAAACTTGGCCCAAAACGGTTGGGCCGAACTCGGTCCAACAGATTCTTCTTCTTCTTTTTAATTTTAAGGACAGGCTGGACCCAGCCCAAAGTAACTTAGTCACTAGCACAGTCCAGTGACTAAGTTGCACTAATGGTGTAACGGAGAAGGGAGGAAGAAGAAGAAAAGAAGAGGGAGGCTTACCTAGTATTGAGGGAGTTCGCGGCCTAATTGGTGGCACACGGTGCGACTGGAGGTGGTGAGGCTGGCGGCTAGCTCTGGTTGAAGTTTGAAGAAGAAGCAGATGCTTGTAAAGGAGAGGGGAAACTCGTAGTTGGAACTGTTGGAGTGGTTGAGGAGAGAGTTGTTGCCCTAGCTTCCAGTAGGAGGGACAAAAGCTTCTGGACGAGGTGGTTGCTGCTGCTGGGGTCGTGGTGGCAGAGAAGAAAAATTTTGTAGAGGAGAGAGAGAAGCGGTGCAACCACCATGTATGATGGTTTGATGGCTTCTTGTGGTGGAGATGATGGTGGGAAGGTCGGTGATGGGGTGATGGTGGCTGAAGGCCACGGCAGAGAGAGAAAGAAGAGAAAGGACCAGTTGCAGGAAAATTGAGTGGGGAAGGTTGGTTTTCGGCCAACATTGCGCTTGATTTTTACCTCCCCCAGAGTATGAAATCCACTCTTATTTATAGGGGATCGAAGAGGGTAATCTTGTCTACACAGGGAAAAATTTTGAACCTTTGATTCAGTTGGGAAGAATCCTAATCGTTGGCTCAAAGTGTGTATCATGAGTTATCAAATCTGTAGAAAAAGGCTGCTTGAGTTGGCCTTTTTAGGCCGGCGATGGCACTGTCATTCAGACTGAAATGTTCAGTTGGGGTTGTAGAGAAACTGCAGGGGATCATTTGCATGCACGTTTTGTTGGATTTGATAGAGAAATAAAGCATTAAATGCACCTGAAAGGCTACATCAGGGAAGACAATGAACAGTGACCAGACGACGTGTCATCTGGTCCTTATATATATATATATATATATATATTGAAAACGGAGCCGTTTAGGATTGAATTAGGGATTTTTACTGATTGTCAATTTAGTCTTCCAGCTTTCAATTTGTTTTAATTGAACCCTTGATTGACTCTAAACTTTTGATTTAATGCAATTAGGCCCCTACGGAACTTCAACTTCAGCCCAATATTTACACGCCTTTTGCACTTTGATCCTTTGTCTTGAATATATACAATTTAACCCCCTAATTGACTATTAAACTTTCAATTTCTTCAATTGAATCCCCAGTTTTTGTCAATTAAACCCCTATACTCCGGCGCCTTTTGCAGATTGGTCATTGGCTACAAATTTATTAATTTAACCCCTAATTGACCCAAAAACTTTAATTTTCTTACAATTTTGCCCCTGTTTTCAATCAATTAACTTGGTAAAAATTAAATTTGGTCTCTTAAAATTCCAATATTCTCAATTAAGCCTAAATTAGGCTCCCAAACTTAAATATTCACTAATTAAGCTCCAAATAAAATTAATTTGATCCTTTTAAATTATAATTAAGTCTTTACACTTAATTATATCCTTCAATTGGATCCAAATTAATTCTTAAACATAATTAAAATTTAATTTAGCCCATGATTAAATCAAATTGGCCTATTAAAAATTTAATTATGTTATTGGATTTAATTTTTATGCAAATTCATCCAATAATCATTTTAATTTGACCTTGAATTTGCATTTTCTCTCTATTTTGGGGCATAACGGGGTACAATTAGGCCTTAAAATTTTCTCCAAAATTGTAGTTGTATTCCCCGTCCTGTTTTCTCCAAGTTCCCAACCTTTATTTTATTTTTTTTGTTTTTATTTTGAAGAAAAAAAGTGAATTTTAGGGAATAACCCAGAATTGGGTTATGACATTAAGAAAATTATTTATAATTCACGCCAAAGCTATTTTTATTTGAAAATTTTGTTTCTTAAACACATTATACATCAAAGCTCTGAATAACCATAAATGATTCAACTCATCAATCAATGGTTAAAGACAAACATCTATATTCTCACTTGAATTATAAAGACTACATATGATCGTAGTTAAAAACATGAGTTCTAGTCTCATGCACATCCTCGAGGGAAAGTTGTAACGTTTAAGTATAATCAACCAACAAGAATAGAGTGCAACAAAAGAATCCAATGGATTGAATTTATTTGTACATAACTTAATATGTATATTTTGTGGTTCTATTAAAAACTAAGGATGCACCCTATTAAACTTCTACCATACTTCACCATCGGAAGTATAACACATATCCATTTATTTCCATAAATCAATGCATTTCATGAGTATATTTTTTTGGTATCTCAACATAGTTTTCTTTAATTGGGACAATACCAAGTTATCGACCACATATTTATCATGCCCTCAAGGCCGATTCATTAACTCAATTCAATTAATGTGAACTAAATTTCAGTCCATTACAATCAAAATCATCACATTTCACATTTCCCACCATTTCTTACACATTGTATGATACCATTTATAATATGCAATAATCATGGAAATTAACATAATATATTGATAATTATATGCCAGAGAATACTTTTACTTAGAACTTGAGTACAACAATATAGTTAGGTTTGATAAATAATTTTCTACATAATCATCTAAATAAGTTCTCTGAGAAGGCTTTGATTACAAAATAGGATGGTTTATCTAATTTACTAGCATCCTAATACAAAATGTAATACATATATGAAGAAATCTTATAGCTAAAGAGAAATGAACTCCTAATTAGGTTGGTTTGATGATATGAGATGGACCTGTATATTATATATATATATATATATATATATAGGATTAATAAATTATAAATCTAATTATAATAATATCTTACATCTTATGCACATTAAGGTATCAAAATTCTACATCGTTTTACAATTTAGCGCTAAAGGTCCCATTCATTCAAAACCAACACAACACATTGGTTTCCTTTCATTAGAAAACAACATTACAATGGGTTCTATACACATGGAACCAACCACATTGGTTTCCTTTCTTAGGAAACAACATTTCATTGGGTTTCATTCACTTGGAACCAATCGTAGCACATTGGTTTTTTTCCTTTAGAAAACAACATCATAATAGGTTCAATACACTTGGAAATGATCACATTGGTTTTTCTGTTTAGAAAAAAAACATTTCGTTGAGTTTCCTTTACATGGAACCAACCGTAACACATTGGTTTCCTTTCTTTGGAAAACAACATCACAATGAATTCCATACACTTGGAACCAACCACATTGGTTTTTTTTTTTTTAGGAAACAACATTTCTTTGGATTTCATTCATTTGGAATCCAATTGTAACATATTGGAATTCTTTCATTAAGGTTCTAAGAAATCACAATAGTTTAACCAATATAATTCTCTATTATTCATCAATTCAAACAAAACTAGCCCTTCAAATCCAACAATCCAATTCAATCCATCCATTAATTTCCTAGGAAATCATGACCATAACTCAATATGTTTTTTTTTTTCATCAATTTAAATAAAGGATATTTTATCAATAGAGAGTAGGAAGGTAAGGAAAAGTGGCCTACCTACTCCTCATACGGCGTGACCTCCTTCAATTGATGATTTGGTCCCTAATATCCCTCTTGTTTCATAAGGAGGGTTTTAGTCAACACATCATTTAAAACCATTTTTCACGACATATTCATGTTTGTATCAATCATAAAAATATATTTACATCTCTCATATGTTTGTGCCAATTTATACCCATTTAAAATATTTTCCTTCATACCTAACTCATTTGGTTGAAACTAACACACACTTATCTTTCTAGGTATTCTCTTGAAATGTCTCATGCATTCATGTTGGTATTATATCCACCAAGATTCTTCATTTATTGTGTCATTATAAATCTCTTTATGCTCACCATTATTTAAATATGTATGTGATACTCATTAATGTTCACTTTTTGCTAACTACATGCATGTTTAGCTAGCATTAATTACATCATGTAAGGTTTTCTTTCACACCATCTTTTTAATCGGAAAATTTCTAGGCCATGTCCTCTAAGTATTCATTCCATCATATTTTAACCAATTACACATAAAATCTACATCTTCATATCATTTCTAATTTCTCTGTAAGCATTATTCTATTGATCTTTTATAATTTAAGCTTATGTTTTTCAAGTGATAGTTTTCTATAACTAAACTCATATTCATAAATAAGAGCCCAGGATACATATATGTACTTACATTATACCCTTTTAAGAAGTAATCTTACTATCCCCCCTCATTATAGTTGAAACCATCACCCTTGTTTCATCAAGTCTAAATTATCTTAACATACTTCTAGTTCATAAAAACACCACCATTTTTTTTTGTGATAGTCATCAAGATATATGTTCTATTACCTTATGAAATTCAACTAACTTTGTAATTTCTAAACACACAAGTTTGATTCTAATCATCATCTTTCAAGATAAAACATTTTCTTAACCTGGAAACAAAGTGTAAGACTACATATTTGAACATTCTCCCTTAAAACTCTTTATTTGACTAAAACATGAGACCTCATAAACAACAATATTTTCTTTATACTTTCTTTATCAATTCTCTTATATTCTTAAGTCATTGCTACTCCAATTTACTTGTTATCAAGCTTACACACACACACAATAAATAATTTTGTATAATTTTGCTCTTTGTAAATTTCTACTCATTCTTTCAAACATAATCACATCAAAATCAAACTAAGGAATCTCTACACATTTATTAAAAACAAAATCACAACAATTATGTTTAACAACGTCAATTATTAACATGTATACACATAAATTAACTAGGAAAATCTTTCCCTTAAATTTCTTCCTCTTGGCCGAACATTAGGGTTTCCTAACTACCCAATTTTCTTTTTCATTTCTTCTCATTTATTTCATTTTTCATGTATATTTCATCTATACTCTACTCTCATGGCCTAATTCCTTGATTTTGTTCAATGTTTGTTTAAGAACCCAAACATAGAAATTTAGGGTTTTACATCAATACTTACCAAAATGGCTCTAACTTGACTTATGTATGTTTAAAATCCCCTTCTTCATTGATTTCACAACTCCAACTTCTTCTTCTCCCTCATGGCTTCTTCTCCAAAGTATTGTTTCTTTCTTTTATCTTATCTTTACAAGTATAACTCTTATTTTTTTATGCTTTTCTCTCTCTTTATCTAAGCTCAATAATAGCATGCAAAGGTGTTTAAGGTGATGTTTTAAAGAGAAGATGAAGAAGGAGAGGTCTTTCTCCTCTACAAGTTCTTGGCTTCTTATTAGGGGTTGACTTATATTTATTTGTTGGTCATTTGTCTTTTTGGTCCCTCATCTTAATGATCTTTCTCTTTACCGCTCTTTATTAAACCACCTTTATATATCAACCCTTGCTCTTTTAATTCTTATTTCATGCTTATCATTCTACTTATTTCATTCATTTTTTTTGGCACTCCTTTCTTACTTTAGTTTAGTCCCTCATTTAGTTTAGCATTTGTGTACTAACCAATTTCTATATTTTATTTCTCTTTCCTCTCATTTTATAATGTTTTACTTTTTTCGCTATATTTACCATATTTCCTTTCTGCAAATTAATTAAATTCTCATTTTATTGGTCATTTCCTTCATAGAATTTATTTAAAACATTTTTAATTCAACCATACCCTTACCGGCTTTACAGGAAAAGTGCACCATAACTTCATCCATTATCATGTGATGTCATGTGCTTAACAGTCTTTATAGGCATAAATACCTTTTACAGCCTAAAAGTGATTGAGGAGTATCTCAATTTTTTATCACCGATAAGAGTCCTTTCTTTACCAATATTGAGTTTATATAGAACATGTTGACAGGTTCTACACTTCGTAAAATTTGCATATTCACCGTAGTATAAAATACAAAAGTTTGGACATGTATCAATTTTTTGGTATCCTAAACTAAAAGGTTACATCATAGTTGCAGCATAGAATTTCTCTTTTAGCTTATTCCTTTTAGGTGACATGTTTTTCTCATATTCGATAATGCTATCATAATCGGTTTTATTCAACTCATAATCTGACTTGATGGTAAACACTCATGCAATGACCAATAATTTATTTTAAGTTATGCACTCATCTTATAATGGTCCATAAAAATCTTTCAAAAGTTTAAAAAACCTAGCTCCATTTATATTTGGTTCTTTATCTAAAAAAAATATTACATGAACCTTCACCTGAATAACCCAGATTAATTTTCATTGTATCCATCACCATTATACTATAAGAATTACTATTATCATTCACAAACTCATGTATGCTGTTAGAAATAGAAGTTGAGTCAACCATTCTTTTTATCATGGTCTCATAAGGCAAATAGAGTTCTTCGTGTGCAAACCAACATATATATTTATCTACAAATCTTTTTTTCTAGAAGATGTATCATTACTGCATCTTTATGGAAAAACTTTTTGTTTTTTACACTTCACATATGGACATATAGTTTTTTCTCCACTAATATTCTATGGATTAGAAAATATCAAATTAATAAAACCCTCAACCCCCTTAAATAAAGACAATCTTGTCTATACAATTCTTCGGGTGAATTTTGATAAATCCAAGAATGATCATCCATTACTTATGTAGCCTATATAGTAAATTGATGAAAATATTTATCAATAATATAACCATCAATTTAAAATTCAACTTTTTTTAATTAAAAATAAATTCACAATCCAATAACCAATTATAATTTCTATATAAATTCAACGTTATGTCAAAATATGAACTAATTATATTAGCAACAAAAATTCGGTGCCCAACTAATTATCCATCAATTATTCAATTCAAACTTAATTCAATATAATTTAATACTGTTTAAATATTATCAATTCCAAAAAAAAAAACAAATCATTTTTCTCCAAATTTCTAACTTAACAATAAAATTGAAACAATATGATTGGTATCCATTAAATAACCCATCATATCTTTCATTATAACACCGAATATGAGGTAATGAGAGAGCTTTCCTCTCAATATTCTTAACAGCTATTTGCCAATTTTTTGTCGGCAATTCCATTGCTATTTGCCAATTTTCTGGTGGCGTTGCTCATATATGAGGTAATGAGAGAGCTTTCCTCTCAATATTTTTTTTTATTTAAAATGTGTGTAAAATGCATAATTGTCAAACTCAGCTTTAGACCTGGATTACCTGGCCATTGAATTAACTCATGGATCACATCATATCAGCTCATTGGTTTCTAAGTCAACCCATAGCTCACTGACTGAACTAAAATCTATTATTTTAATTAAAAAATCATTTTAATTTTTTTTAAAAATAATTATTGGTTTTAACATAGTCGTGTTTAAATTGGGTTTTGTGAGGTTAGTTAGATTAACAAGTAATATTAAAAAATAATTATGTTTGACTTTGTCAATGTAAAAACAGTTCAAAATAAAAATTAACCCAGACCATGCTTTGATTAACCGAGCCACCGGTTAAAGTTTTCAGAAAATTTATGTTTAATAATTATGGTAAAATGATGGCACCGCCTAGTAGTTGGTTGTTGTTCAATTGTAATTTTTACAAACAATGGCTAAATGGTCAATGTCTCTTTGTTCACGCGGTGTTGACTTGTTTTAGGCATCAATTCAGAAAATTTAGTAATGGAGATGCATGCACCAAGTGCCAGTTAATTTTTGCAATTGATTGAGACGTGCTTTTCAAAATTGCTTATCGCGTGAAAAAAGTATTCAATCGATCATATTATTAAAATATTTTTTAATAATTTTAATATATTGATATTAAAAATAAAAAAAATTATTTTAATATATTTTTAATTGAAAAATAATTTTAAAAAATACTTTATATCATAGTACTAAATAAATATACACTGAACACTCTTTCTACAAAATCCTTCATCTTCTTCTAGGGATGGTTATTATTATTATTATTATTAGTACTATGAATAGGATTTTTCTTATGTGCTCTTTTTGCTGTTGATAAGAGACTACAAAGTTTTGAAACGTCTACTGTTCATAACACGTTTTTAAAAGCACATTTTATGAATTCAATTATTAACATTCTCTCTGAATCGTGTTTGTTTATACCCTCACGAAAGATGGTAGAATTAACTTATTTAATTTATTCTTTGACCTGCACCGAACCTATAGAATTCGAAATATTGAGAGTTGATATTTGGTGTCCGGTTCATCTCTCCATCGATATATGTTCACATCAGTAGGAATCAAGACCGGTTCATGCAGTTTATAAGTTTTCGGCACATCCTTTCTCTAAAGGAAATGCATTTTATTAATATATAATTCAATCTATTATTTGACAATTATCAAGTTGCCGATAGCTTTAGATATATATATGTTGGTTTTATATAGTGATATGTTTTTTGAAAGAGTTTGTTCTTTGATATGAAAAAAACTTTTTTAAAAATTGTTGTTGCATTTCATCCCCAGCACGAATGGATCCTGGTCTCAAATTTAGTCATTATAAGTGTTACAAACTTATTCAAATTCTCTCAAATGTAAGTATGAATTTTCTAGATTTGAGCCATGAAAAGAAGGTAAAAGTTGAATAATGTTTGGCTTAAAATTAAAATAAGATGCATCAGAAGGAAAAACTATGCATGAGGGCGCACTTGTTCTTGTAGGATTCATGTAGTCTCTCAATATTCTAACTCGATTATTCTTATTATTCTTATTATAAAGCGACTGATTATCTTCTCCGTCCATATTTTCTGAAAATGATGAGGATATCCTACAAAGTCTACCACTTAATGTACGTGACCAAACTCTCATGCACGTGTAGGAAGAGAATAAAAGGAAGAAAAAAATAATAAAAAAAGAAACAAAACAAAACAAAAGAAACAAGTGTTAGATAAAATGAAAAGTGAAAAGAGAAAATAAAATAAATATTATAATTTATACAATAATTTATCTCCTTGGCAACAACATCAAAAACTTGACACGATCAAAGAGTTGATGTCTTCTCCCAAGTGTAGGAGTGTCGAATTAATAAATAACCTGGCAAGACTAGGGTCGAACCACAGGGAGGTGAACTATATAAAATTATAAACAATAAATTAAAAGGAGTTGAAGAGAAATTTTGAGATGTGATATTGATGTAAGGATTAAATAAGGATATTAAAATAATTGTCAAGGTTAGAAGATCCACTAATGGTATTTCAAACAAGTATAGTATAAACTCTTTTTTTACTTGACTGAAAACCACACACAAAGGAGGTTCCAATCGGATTATAAATTGTTAACATGATTACATTAATTATCTTATTCGAATAATGCCAATACTTGTAAATATTATCAGGTATTTATGTTGATAACTTGTGATAATAAAAAATCAAGTTCTTTTCATAGCACAGGTATCGGTTATACCATAGTTGGGCTATGAAAGTACCAAGTATTTGTTGTACCAAGGGTTGTTCAACACAAATCTAGATTAACCATTTAACAAGCAAGGTATTAAGAGTGAGTAAGATAATAAATACAAAACATGTTAGTATCAAACATTAAAGTCCATGTTGAGTTTATACTATACTTATTCTTACACCATTATTGTAACCTTTTCACCTTGACAAAATAAACTTAGCTAAACATAATAAAGAAGAGAAACATAAATAAACAACATATGAACATAAGTATAGTAAAGGAAATGAAAAGCATAAATAAGAGATTAAGGAAAAATATAACATGAAATAAAACTTAAACATTACAAAAATATAAAGAAAGAAATAAAGAGCATGATCTTGATCTGAAAATCAAGATGCCTAAATGCATGACAAATACCTCCTTTTATAGGTCAAAATTCAGAACTATTAATTTGATGACTAATTGTTGAGTGGGTAGCCACATCTTGACTTGGTGACAATCTTTATCTTCTTATCTGAACAAAACGTCATTGCTAACATCAGAGTTTGAACAAATAATCTCATGAAAGTTTTGGAAAATTGTCTCAGCTTTCCAACGAAATAAGAATCGGCATATTTGGAGTTTTAAAACTCGAGATATGGGCAGAACACTGAACAATGTCTGGGTTGCAGGACAGATTCTGACTTCTCCGTTATTGCTACCATTTGAACTCGAAAATGGCACTTTTAAATCTTGGACTCTGCATAAAAGTTTTAGGCCTATGTCTTAGTTTTTTATACATATAAACCAGACCTAAATCCAAGTTTTACAGCTCCAGTTATGATCCAATAACCGAATGGTGTTTCAGTTTGGACTCAACAAGCATCTCTTTTCTAAGCTTAGCCCCTTTTTGTCTTCTCAATTTCAGTAATTAAACTGATCAATCAATCTTTTGATTTATATGATAGGTCTGCATTTAAAATGAACATTTACCATAAATTAAAAGTATCTTATATTATCAGACTTGTTATTATAAAACATGTTCTAGTTAAAGAGTTATTGATACTTTAAATGCAAAATAATAATAATATAAAACATTGATAAAAATATACTTTTAAATACTAATCAGTTAAGGTAAAAAAAAAAATATTATATTTGACTTTGTCTACGTAAAGACAGTTCAAAATAAAAATTAACCCAAACCATGCTTTGATTAACTGAGGCACCAGTTTAACTTTTCAGACAATTTATGTTTAATAATTATGGTAAAATGATGGCACCGCCAAGTAGTTGGTTGTTGTTAAATTGTATTTTTTTAAAACAATGGCTTAATGGTCAATGTCTCATTGTTCATGCGGTGTTGACTTTGTTTTGGGCATTAATTCAGAAAATTTAGTAATGGAGATGCATGCACCAATTAAGTGCCAGTTTTTGCAATTGATTGAGATGTGTTTTTCAATTTGCATGTAGCGAGAAAAAGTATCCAATTGATTATATTATTTAAGTTTTTTATAATAATTTTAATCTATTAATATATATAAAAAAGATCATTTTAACATATTTTTAATTAAAAATTACTTTTAAAAAACACTCTACATCGTAATACTAAACACTCTTTCCAGAAAATCCTACACCTTTTTTCTAGAGATGGCTATTAGTAGTAGTACTATGAATAGGATTTTTCTTATGTGCTCCTTTTGCTGTAGATAAGAGATTACAGAGTTGTTGAAATTAGTAATTACTTAGTTTTGAAATTGGATAAAATATCCAATAGCCGGATATTCATGAACTATAATGGTGTAACAAATTTTAAAATTTTATTAATATATAAAGGAAATGCATTTTATAAATATATAATTCAATCTATTATTTGACAATTAACAAGTTGCG
>Ga0325404_1005393_pt1 | contig 13477 bp, 6 predicted proteins | sample PopdelMetagenome_18_FD_205664 | JGI IMG/M metagenome (GOLD analysis project Ga0325404, IMG submission 205664) | Populus deltoides microbial communities from Bellville, Georgia, United States - Xylem-Control-R1 | ecosystem: Host-associated > Plants > Phyllosphere > Stem > Wood/Secondary xylem... | reverse complement strand
CATTTCCTCCGATGCAGAGAATGATTTTTGAACTAGGAAAAAGCTGGGAAGAACACGTCTTCTAACATTTTTTTCTTAAAAAATCCAACGAGCCGGTTGCTCAAAGCTGTTCGATCAAGAACCATCTAGGAGGCAGTTTTGTAGTAAAAATTTAGGATTAAGTGGTTTGTTTTTTTTTTTTTTTGTTTTAGATTTGACATATGTGGTTGTTTATAGTCACTGAAAGCTTACATAATTATTAATTTTAGAACTCGTAGAATTAGTCAAGGTATACACAAGTTACCCCGAACACCATTAATTAAAAAAAAACAAAAACTTGGTGTTTCTTTTTTTCATTTGTTGACTCAAATAATATTCATGTTATTTTACAAGCATTTCCAACCAAAGAAAATGTTGATGATTTGCGACTAGAATCTTCACCAGATGTTCTTTGAGTCAACAAATGAAAAAAAAAATTGAAATTAAATCTAAAAAAGTAAGATTATAATTCATGAAATTCAATTAAAAAAATCAAGAAAAGCATCAACGATTCACTGTAGTTTCTCTAATTCAGTGCATCCCAGCTTCTGGACAAGGCGATTCTTTAATACCATTATTTCTTCGTCAGAAAAGCATACCTGGAAACCAGCTGTTGATTCCCTGCACTATCTGAAAGCTTGCAGCAGAGGGACGAATTCTCCAGGTTGTCAGATTTCGTGGTGCCATGGCTCTACCTATTACGCGGTTCCTCTGTCTCTTCTGTACTGACTGGATTTTCTACAGTTTTGTTACTTCTTCTTCAATGTTGAATTGTACAGGGTATTTATAAATTAATTTTTATATTAATCGAGACTGAATTTCTTTTTTAAAGAATAAAAAACACATATTTCGCACCGATCTTATACATTCCAATATACAAATTATTATTTTAATATATTTTCAAAAAAAAAATACTTTAAAAAACAGTCACCACAACCCCTCAAACACCAGCATAAAATTACTGTAGCTGAAGTCGCCTCTAAAATTGATGCCATTGAATCAAGATCCATATTAAAGATAAGGACAGGGGCCTGGAGGATAGTATGGCTTCGAATAATCCCTCACCCACTTACAGTTCGCCTCCACCACACGCGAATCTACCGATTTTCTCATTGCCCTCTTTTTTATTTTCTGCAAATAATTTTTCTGTGGATTTTCCATCTTTGCTTCTGTCTGCATCATTCACGTTGCTAGAAACGATATAATTCCCAAGGTCACTAATACCCAATGGGCCCCCAAAAACCCTCACAATTCCCAAGTTCACTGATACCCCAATGGGCCCCCAAAAACCCATCCCATCCCCGCTAGAATCTGTCAAATCTCCACTCTTTGCTTCAAGGGATTTTAGGACAGCAGTTCCTCAAACTTTTTTAATCTAAATGATGACGTGTTGCCAGTCCAAGCAAACGATGTGCCGTTGATTTTATTAAAAGATTTGGGGGGCTACGTGTCATCTTTCCATTAAAAAAGATGAGGAAAGGGCCAGGTGCGTCCGGGTTCCTTTTTCTTTTTCTGGCTAGGTGAGGGAACAAATCCTCCTCGGTTAGCACGCCAGCGCCTCGCTTCTTTTTATATTACCTTTCAATTTTTTTTTTAATTTTAGTTTTCTATTTATTCTAAATTAAATTTAGTATGAATAAAAAAATATTTAAAATATTACCTAATTTTTTCATAGTTTATTTAGATAAGATTATAGTTTTTATAATAATATTAACAATTACTTTGTCATTTGTGACTTATTATATAAGAATCTAATATGCAAAATTTATACATAAAAAAATATGCTAATGAATATTAGATGAGAATAATATTAATCTTTGGATTAATTATTCTTTTATTTTTTTTCTTTTTATCACTTAGAAATTATCAAGCATGATTTTTTTTTATTGAACAAGAAACAAAAAAGAAATAAATGAATAAGGAGAAGGATTTTTTATTGAAAAGATAATCTTTTCTTTCTTAATTCAAATGATTGATATTTTTATGAATATTTATTTTAATGGAATTTTCTTATTAAAAAATTATACTATTAATAAAAAGATATGTTTTTGTAAAAGCAAAAAAATATTAATAAGAAAATTAAATTTCATATAATAAAAAACATCTTCTTACCAAAATTTAAATCATTGCCTTTCTTATAAATATATATATTTATTATAATTGAATTAAATAAAAATTAATTTAAAAAAATGTCCCTAGACAGCGGCGTGAAAAAACTAGTTTATTCTGATTCGTAAGTCTCCATCAAGAGAAGCACGACTTCCGGCTTTGGGCTTGTAACCTAGCCCACAAACGTGGGCCATTGACACGGCTAGGGCCGCCTAGCTTTTCAAAGTTATCTCTCGGCCTGGCAAAATAGGAAATAAATGTGAATTGTTTATTAAATCGACAAGGTAACAAATGATTTTTATATTATTTAGAGCATAGCTTTTGACGGAGTGGAGAGATTTAATTATAAGTGAGAACTCTTCAAAGCCATAAAGTAAATTCAGGTTGATATGAAGGGTATTATTGAAATTCTACTGCACTAGCTTTATTTATATTTTATTAATAAAATACAAAAAGGTACTGTTTTCCGTCATTATAGATCAAGACTCGTAATATCATCGATTTTTTACCTTTACAGAACAAAATTGAAGGTTTAATTTGTTAGGGATGGTAAAATTAACAAATAGGGGACGAGAGGGAAAAGGTGTAGAAAATGATTGGCTTTTTGGAACTTTTGATGAGATGTTTATTGTAGTTCTCCTACTTTTCAAATTATAAATATTAGGTCCCTCTAATTTCTGATTTTTAAAAAAATCATTTTTAATCCAAAAATTCTTTATTTTTTTTTATTTCTCAATGCTTGGTTTGAGAGAAGAAAAAGAACATTATCAAATTTAAATACTAGAGAAAAAAAATCATCGTTGATAATTATATCAACCACTAAAATAGTTGATCTTGATGTTAAAAGGTTCCATTTAACAAAAGGAATTCTATTTATATGTTTATCACCTTCAAATTGACTAAAATATATAATTGAGCTCCGAAATATTTTTGCTTTTGGGTTTATTTGGAGTCTTTGTGTAGTTTTTTAGGCAATATACGAGTTTATTATAATGTCTATGATGTTATTTAAGTTTTTTGGCTAAAAAACTAATTGAAAATTAAATTTTTAAGAAAAAAAACAATACATAAAACCCTATGTGTTATTTACCTTTTCTAAAATTAAAAAAACAGATAACATGTTATTTATCCTATAATATTTACAAAAATAGAGATGGTCTACGTGCAAAAAAAACAAAAAAAAAAAGGAAAAAAAAAGGCATGGTGTGTGAGTCAGGCCTGTATATCAACCAAACGATTAGTAAACCCACGCTCTTTTTTTTTTTAAATCTGTTTGATATTAAAAAATTCCCATGTCCCTGGCTGATATTTTAATAGTTACTGTGATTGGTCTGTCATCCTCCTTGTTGGAACGGGACATAGATTTTTATTTTATTTTATTATAGATTCTTCTTTTCCTGTCTCCCTAAATATTTTCTTATAATTTCAAATCTTTTGATGATTGTTTGTAAAATTTAAATTAAATAATATGTATTATAAGTTTCAGGACGATTTAAAAATTTTGTATCGAAGTTAAGAATTAGTTCAAGAACGACTTTTAACGGTTTGAAATTAATTACTATTATAAAAAGAATATAAATTACTATTATATACTTGTTCTAACATGACATTTATAGAAGATAAAATTGGACTGAGCAGGGTAGCTTCCAATCCAAGCTTTATCTCGGATCTTATAACAATGTTTTTAGCAAGATATTATTTGTTCTTTTATATTAGGGTTTTTACCTGGTGGTCGAGTTTTTATATTAGGATTCTTTTCTGTAATCGAGTTTTTAACTGGATCTTACTAGGTTAGTCCATTAAATTAACTAATTTTTTTTATTTTTTTTAAATCTAACCCGGTTTCAGTTCCGGATTAACTCCCGGACAAGGCTGAGTTTTAATTCTATGCTTTATACCCGTCCTTACTGTGCCTTGAAAATTCTGTTAACTGCAACATCAACTTTGTTGAGAGTAGTAGTTTATTTGGTAACACCAACTCTTGATCGATGATTCCGGAGATTGACTGGAGCAAAACCCAATGAGTCCCTACTCCCTACAAGCACTACACACCACAAGCTGGCAGCGCACAATTTTGGGTGTAGTGCTGTGCTCATCATCCATTTTTGGATGGCAGGCAACAGGGGCGATGGATCTTTCAACCTTAATCTCTATTGTTTATCAGAGCCTGTAGAAAAACTAACTGCCAAGATTGTAAAAACATTTGTCGAAAGAGTTACGTGGAAGACATTTTTCTTAGGTTAATCCTTCAGAGCAGCCGGAACAAAGAAAATTTCAATTTTGAATCTTTGATTGCACTAGCCTAGCTTTTTTTATTTATTTATTATTATGGATTTCTGAGTTAGTTTGTGTGTAACTCGATTAATTTTATTGATTATGAAGTTAATGATTATATAAATTTCTAGTAGTCCTGAAATACTCGAACTAGTAATTTATAGAAAACAGATGTAAAATTGGATTAATTAACTTATATGCTTCAAAATCACAGCAGTTAACAAACGACATGGGTCGGGAGCATGAGAGAGATTGGGTGAATGTATATATTATCATCCCAGCAAAATTGCTGTCTTTTGGCTTCTTCCAAGTCAATATAAATGATTGTCAATCTATCCACACCTAAAGAGAGGATTTGCAGGTAATCATGGAGCAGGTTTGACCTTAACTACAAGACATGTCCCAAACACAATTGATTAAAGCGAACTGCTCTCGCATCTCGGTGGTTAAAAATGGGGAGGAATATAGGTGTGAAAATGATTAGGTCCAGGCGTGTCCACATGAAAAAGAGTTGCCTCGATAGAAAATTACAGCCAGGGCACATGAATGCCAATGATTATGCAATATGTCTACGGCCATTGCCTTCTTTTGAAGCTTTGTCAAATCCCATTTTTCGGTTCATCATTTGAGGTCACCCTTTTTTCACATTATAGTACCAAGCTACGCATGGCGTACAAGAGAGTGCAATGGCTTCAAGTGGTTCCAAGACGCTAAAAGGTATTGATTGAGATTTAAATGGATGTATTCAATTAAATAAAATCCAGTCAAAAAAATTAGAGAGATTGATGTATGTTAAAATTAATTTTTTTTATAAAATTACTGATTTTATTATCAGAGAATCTCATGTTCATAAAAAAATCAATCACCTGACGTACTAGACATCACTTAATACTACTAGAGTTATCGGTCACCTGGTTTACCAAACACCACCAATTACTACAATAATTACTGGTCACTTAATTTACCAAGCACCACCTACTACTACCATAGTTATCGATCACCTAACTTCAAGTTTTATTTATTTATATCAATATATATACCATCTTGAACATGCTTCTTTTGCTTCCATTACTACGAGTATGTTTGAGAAGATGATGGTGGTTGCTTTTTAAAATGATTTTCACTGAAAAATATATTAAAATAATATATTTTTTATTTTTAAAAAATTATTTTTAATATCATCGTATTAAAATGTTTTAAAAATAAAAAAAATATTAATTTGAAATAAAAAAATAAATTTTTTTTAATTGTTTTCAAAAACACAAAAACAAACATCCGCTTACAGGTTTATCTACCAAAACTTGAAATCATAAATCATAGTAATAACATCTTGGAGGCTTGTAGCTGAAGTGATTTCTCCATAGGAATTTAGTTATGATATAATGAATTGCGATAAAGAACATTAATAAGTACTGGTATACATCCATTAGCATGCGCAGGTCCCAATAAAATGACACGAACAGAGAAATGAATACGGTCGGGAGGTTATGTTGGCTCTTAAATCAAGTGTTAATTAAGGGGACGAGATGGACCACCCACAATCTACGACCATGTGGCTAGGAATTTTGATAGACTATATGCCTTGTGTGTGTATATATATATATATACATTGTCGTTCATATATATATACTCTCTTTTTTTATTCAAGCCCTAGCATCCACTCGATAAATTAATGGTGCTGTTAAGCATTCATGATCAGTATCTTGATCGGTGGGCGCTAGCTGGGCCTAGCCTTCCCCTCCTGCATCCTGACAATCTCCGCTCTCTTGTCTCCTTAATTTGATGTTATTTGTTTCGAATATTTTCATGTATACTTACACATATATAGTGTTGCGGTCGCGTGCACCTCTTGAGCCATGCATGTGCTCATGTGGCACAACTTGAACTCAATTTCCATCTAGGTTTATGTCAACGTCCCGGCTCCTAGCTCTGATCTAGTGCAAATTATCTCCCCGAGATTACGAAGTGTGCGAACAACACCATAGATATAGCACTTTCTCTGCTTTTTTTCCTGTCATTTTTTATACAAATGACCCACTATCGTGACCAAATATCTAACTAAACCTTCAAGTGGGGTTGTAGAAAGCGATCGAACCCTAGTATTTAGTCTTCCGAACTTGAAGAAATTAACCACATGGGAAACCCTACCCTAATCTAATCTAATGAAAGAGGTTAGGTGGTGGTGATTAAGGGATTAACAAGTACAAAATTACTCGTCGGCGATACCGTGTTAAAAAGTGTTCTGTGCTCCGAAATTTGACAGTGTGAATACCTGAAATCATGAAAAAATGAATAATTCAAAGCATAAAAATGTTGACTTTCCTTCACAGCCCAAGAAGAGAGATTGATTTGATGTGAAATAACGAGGGATCTTGCATGTGCAAATGAGAGAACCTATTGGCTAGAGGAAGACGAAGAGAATGCCACATGGCATTGCCTTTAAGCGCCACGTGTAACTGAGTGGATGCGAGGCGTTGCTACGTAGCTTTCACCCACTCACAATCCCACCATTCAAAAACCCTCCCGGAGTTGATAAAAATAAAATAAAAACACAGCGAACATGGCTGGCCCTTTTATTTTATTTTTATTGCCTTTTCCTACCCTAACTGTCGATTTTATTTTCTCTTCAGAAAAAAAAAAGAAATAAAAAAAGCTATCATACCCCACCATCCAAGATCGAGGGCTCTTATTACACTCCAAATCCATAACCAGCGGCCCGGATTGTCTTACAGAGACAAGAGAATCATAAAAAGAGAGGAACAGAAATCCTCCCATGTGAGGCCGTAGCTTTCAGAATCCAGAACATAAACGACGGATACCACGCCTTCTCTTACGGGTCCAGATGTACACGACTTGTCGTTGACAAGTGTCAGCTTGATGGGCCACTGTTCTTCCATGTCAGAATTGTGTGTCCTGTTTTTGTTCCTTGTGTGAATCACCGGCGACGTTTGCGGTCAAGAATACAATATTAAAGGGATAAATTAAAGAAAAATAAGAAGAAATATGCTAAAGAAAGGAGAGAAAAATAATAATTTCGGGCCTACAAGCAGCTGGTGAGGTTTGATTTGGAGGGCAAAAGCATGTGCGGATGCTGCCACGAGAATTTCTTGGTCCAACTTATCATCAAATCATTTTATTTTAATATTTTTACAAAATTAATTAAATGTTTTCATCAATTGGCTGGCCACAATTCGTGTGGCATGTATAATTAAGTAATGCATCGATAATCTTGTGTATTTCCTACCTACAATTAATTAATTAATTATTAATAACTCATGCGTGATCACGAGTTGTAATTAATTACTCCTTCATTAAAAAAGTATAATGATTTTCTCGAATATTTATTTCTAAAAATAACGTGTGTCATTTATTTCTATTCTTTTATAAGACCCACTTTTTTTAATTTGATGTGTTTAATTAATTACCTTTTATTTTCTTTTTTCTTTTTAATTTTGTAATTTCATAAATGCAAGTGTTATTTTTATATAAAAAAATGAAAGAACAAATTAAATCTTATTAAAAAACGAAAATCTCACATATTAAATAAATAACTCTAATTAATAATATTGTTTTCTAATACCATATGATAACTTATCATATCAATTTTATCGCTAATTCTACGTCTCACACTTTCGTGGCTAAGAAATCTCTCTGCTGCTCTGTCCACTTGCCTGCACAAGCATATATATAAACACAAGTGACCTTATAATATAATGAGTAATAATCAAATATTAAGATGTCAACTAGGAGCTAGCAACAGAAGTCATGCGTAATTTAAATTTTATTATTTAATTTTTTTAATTAATATATAAATATACGATCGATCGAGAATATTGAGTTGACAAGCTCTTCCCAATAATTTAACTTGTGGGAGAGATTTACTGCCAGTAAATATGTATATAAAAGAAGAAAAGGTTCCCAGAGATATCACTTTCTTTGCCAAGATCATATCCTCTTAATTATTGTTGCTTTTAGTTGAGTAAATTGAACACCTTCCATTTTAAATCTAATTAACGTGGTGGTAGTTTTTAGTTTTCACCTTTAGCAAGTAAGACAGGAAATTTATGGGCCCATGAAATCCAAAAATTAACTTACTGTTAGCAATATATGCTATGCTCTAGCTAGCTTTTGCTTTTTCCACCATAGCTGGTGACTGCAGATTACTGTCATGAGCGACAAGGCTACAAGCTCATACAAGAGATCTAGAGATGGGGGAAAAAAAAAAGGAACCAGCTCACTCTTAACTAGATTTACGTATACGAGTAAAACAGCTAACAATTTGTTTGTTTCTGCTTAATCTTATGGATATGTTGACAGTTGAATTGCAAGTGTGCCTAGCTAGCTACTTCATAATCTTTTCCTTTGTACTATCACGAGGAAAAGATTCAAAAATCAGCATCAATATGTATTCCTTACACTAATTAAAAGAGTTTCGAGATATAATATTTCATAAAGATGATCATCACATTAATCAGAGCAAAGATTTATCAGCATAAATGTTTTGTGTTCATGTTGCAGCTCTCGTAATCTTGTGGCAGCGAGGCCTCGCAACTCTGAGATGAATCTCAGAGGGGAGCTGCCTTGTTGAAAAAAAGGAGAAGATGGAATTGTCCTCTCGGTGTCTTTAATTTTTACTGTAATTTTCAACCTTTAACGGCAAAAACGACCCGCTGTAGGAATCCCGTAAATCCAGAAATCACGAAGCACATCTTGGACCCCACATGTTTAGTTTAGTTTAATCACGCCCATGTAGCCCGGCTTCAATTTCTTTATAAACTCCCTTTTCTCCATTCATGTCTCTCACACCCTTCCCTCTCTTCTCACAGTTTCTCTCCTCTCGAAGAAGACAACAAACAATGGCAAACCCTTCTCTCTGTCTCCTCTTCCTCTTCTCTCTCCTAACCCCAGCCCTCATTTCCTCTTCCCCAGTTCAGGACCCGGAACTTGTAGTACAAGAAGTGCATAGGTACGTCTGTGTCTCCACTGCTACTTGCGAATTGTCGGTCAAATAGTGAACGTGCTGTGTTTAATTTATGTGTAACTGGTGTTTATAAGAATGTGTTACATTGTTTTTGGACAGGGCCATCAATGCTTCTAGGAGGAAGTTGGGCTATCTCTCTTGCGGGACTGGCAACCCCATTGATGACTGCTGGAGGTGTGATCCCAATTGGGAGAAGAACCGTCAGAGGCTAGCGGATTGTGCAATTGGGTTTGGTAAGAATGCCATTGGTGGAAGAGATGGTAAGATTTATGTGGTCACAGACTCTGGTAATGATGATCCCGTGAACCCTAGGCCAGGGACTCTCAGGCATGCTGTGATCCAGGATGAGCCATTGTGGATCATTTTCGCTCGAGACATGACAATTCAACTGAAGGAAGAATTGATCATGAACTCGTTCAAGACGATTGATGGTAGAGGTGCTAGTGTCCATATTGCTGGCGGCCCGTGCATCACCATACAGTATGTGACCAACATTATTATACATGGACTACACATACACGATTGCAAGCAAGGAGGGAATGCTATGGTGAGAGACTCCCCACAGCACTTTGGCTGGAGGACTGTATCCGATGGTGACGGTGTGTCCATCTTCGGCGGTACTCACGTATGGGTGGACCATAATTCGTTGTCAAATTGTAACGATGGACTTGTCGATGCCATTCATGGGTCCTCGGCCATCACCATTTCGAACAATTACATGACCCACCATGATAAAGTCATGCTTCTGGGGCACAGCGATTCCTACACTCAAGACAAGAACATGCAAGTCACCATAGCCTTTAATCACTTTGGAGAAGGGCTTGTCCAGAGAATGCCAAGGTAAATAAAAAAGTAAAAACAAGTTTTTTTTTTTCTTAATTACAAAAGTGTTGATTAGTGGGGTAATTAGCTAGCAACATGCTCATCATCAGCCATCCAGGTGTCGATTATCATTCAACATTTGAAACTAATCAGTATTTGCTCACATTTTCAGATGCAGACACGGGTATTTCCATGTGGTCAACAATGACTACACCCATTGGGAAATGTACGCCATTGGAGGGAGTGCTAACCCGACCATCAACAGCCAAGGCAATAGATTTGTTGCGCCCGACATCAGGTTCAGTAAGGAGGTAAGAGCTGAGAACCCATTTATTGCCCAACTGAAATAACTAACTTCCTTGTGATACTCAATGCCGAAGAGGCTTTGCTTTTGTAAGCCTTAAATGGGACAAACCCTAACACATTTATGATTTTTTATTGATGCAGGTAACAAAACATGAAGACGCACCAGAGAGTGAATGGAAGCACTGGAATTGGAGGTCCGAAGGAGACCTACTAATGAATGGTGCGTTTTTCACAGCATCTGGTGCAGGTGCTTCTTCAAGTTATGCCAGGGCATCAAGCTTGGGTGCAAGACCATCTTCGCTTGTCGGTACAATAACAGTGGGAGCGGGTGCACTTGGTTGCAGGAAAGGGGCTCGTTGCTAGCTGATTTTGAAATATTGAAGAAACAATATTTGCTACAAGTGATTTGGGCTATAATTAATTAATTAGCTAGTTAGAAAAGTAATTAAGCAGAAGGGAAATCAAAAATGAGGAAGGTGAAGAGAAGTCTTAAGTATTAGTTTCCATGGCTTTATCTTCCCTCCAATTTCTAGTTCTTTTTGCCCATTGTTATCTGTTTTTGTCTTCTTTTTTTCCCTTTTAAATTCCTTTACCTCCCTTTGTACTCAACTTTGATGATTACAACCTCGGCCTGTTAATCTTTGAACCATTAGGAATTCTCTTTGAGAATCTTGATGGGCTTAGAGAAAACAAGTGCAGAAGTGTTGATATATAGTATAATATCAATTATCTTTTCATGTTAAACTCTCTCTCCCGCCTCCCGCCTCCCCCCTCAGTCAAACAATGACAGAGCCAAGGACAGAATGAAACAGACTGCAGGTAAAGACAGGCGAAAAGTCTGTCAAACTTTACCAGTTGAATTAATGCAACTGACTAGGAAAGTTGAACCACCAAATTAAAGTCCATGATTATTACAACTGGTGCCAAAATTATCAACAAATGAAGGCAGAATCTGTAAAATCAAGCTATATAACTAGCTCAATATATCATCATCATAAGCCCCTTCCGTATCGAATATCCCAAAACCCACTTCGTCAGAAGCTCCTCTGACCATCTTTCTTACCATGCCGTCCAATTAGTGGCAATAATCACGGGAGGCAACTACTTTACCTTCTTCAGTTCATTTTTGACCATTTGTTAACTACGCTTTCACCAATGAATTTCAAGCGCGAAAGGAAAAAGGAAGTACCTTTAGCCAACTACCGAAAGGGTACGTCCCTCCCGATGAGGGACCTACTTGAGATTTGAGAATAGATTAGGAGGGAGAACAAAAGGGGAAAAGCACATGCATGCCATGGAACTTCTTTTGATGGATTGGTCTTCTCTGCGGTCTAAAATATGTTCTCACACAGTCCCTTTCTTTATCAATGGCTACCAGAGAAACCCCATTTAGTAGATAGCAGCAGTGGTGCACATGCGAATCAGAATGATAGATTTCAATGATTCTCTCATGTGGGTGTATCGAGCTCCCTGCCCTCCACCTCCAGGCATATAGGGTGAGACGTTAACTATATTGGGTCTTTTTCTGAAAAAAAAAAATTAATAATTAAAGGCCTTTGTCATTTGCGACTTCATTAGATTAGAAGATAGCCGCCAGCAGGTGACCCAGATTTCTCAATTCTCTCTCGTCTCTCTCCCTCTCTCTCTCTCTCTGTTTTTTTATAACAGTCAGGAGACCCCAGCTGAGGTTCTCATTCTATCCAAAAATAAATTAATAAAAGAAAATGAGAGTTACAGAAGACATTTATTAATAGCATCGTATATCTTCAAAGCCTTAAAAAAGGGTAAAAAGTTGCCCAAGCCATCGATATAAAGATGGGGGTTGCTGGTTTGCCTGCTAGAAGTGATGGAATCATGCATGGAAGAAGCTATGGGATCAAAGATTTAAACCTTTATTAAAAGGAGAAAAAAACACTAAGATGATATAGCGGTGCATTTCTAAAAAGAATTCAGTTTTAATCACATATAAACTGATTTGAAGATTTATAAAATAGTATTAAATTAGATTTAGTAGTATTGTTCTTAGAAAACAATATCTGAATTACGAAAAAAGGATATTAATTATTTTGGATTACATTTAACTCAAGATTTATTGGGAGGGAGGAAAACAGGTGTTAGTTGAGCGACCTCAAAGTCAATTTACCTTTCCTTAGATACAGGCACCAATATTCAAACCCCGAGACCTCATTCTCACCCACCACCAAGATGGCCCTGTCGAGGGAAAATTTAACCGAGCCTAGTTCTTATGGTTCCGCGGAAGCAAGTCTGTGGATGGCAGACTACAGAACTTTCTAGGTTCAATGGTGACCAAAACTGAACCCATTCAAGTTTAATCTTGAATCTGTCGAAGCAGAGAGCATGAGACTGGCCTTCACTTCGAGTTTAAACCCTGAGGGTACCCCAAAATGGGCCCTTCGGTTCCCAGAAGTAACCCACATACACAGTACAGATGCTGTTCCCGTGGTCACGGGACACAAGCTTGAGGAGAACAGGGGCTCGCCATTTTCTCCTCGAAGGAGCCCACTCTCCTCCTGAGTACTCAAGGCACATGCTCTAGCGAGAAAGAAAGAAAAACTCAGAATTCAAGCCTGGCTAGAAAGTCCTTTTGTACGTTTGACATTAATAACACCACGTTCAAACAAGTCGGATCCTCATCCCCACCTATCCCTTCCGACTGTATGGCCCATGAAGCCGTTAAGGTGTAGCTATAACAGTGGGTTTTCTTCCATTAGCCGACAAACATGGCATGTGATTACTTAAACTGACTCCATGATTTGTTCTTGAACATGGCCACATATCAATCCTATCTTCTTGTTTTGTAGATATTGCAAATGACACGTACTATAATACCCTTAGATTTTGTTAGTGATAAGATGGACCAATTATGTGTTTTCAAATTAATAGCTAAGAAGATCCCTTGGCCTCACCAACTTATAATTTGGTGTTTATTTGTAGATAAGATGGAAC
>Ga0325404_1005390_pt1 | contig 13478 bp, 5 predicted proteins | sample PopdelMetagenome_18_FD_205664 | JGI IMG/M metagenome (GOLD analysis project Ga0325404, IMG submission 205664) | Populus deltoides microbial communities from Bellville, Georgia, United States - Xylem-Control-R1 | ecosystem: Host-associated > Plants > Phyllosphere > Stem > Wood/Secondary xylem... | reverse complement strand
GAAGGGACCCTCATGCAACTATGCTCTAAAATTGAATGTATCTCATCATTTCAAAACACTCTTCGTTTCATCTTTTATTATTTCACACCATACTTCTATCTCTTTTGTGCTCAAAATATCTTCTTTGATTCCCCCAAAAAAAATAAAAAATGGCAGCAGAGCTTCTTCTTACGTTTGCCATGGAGGAGACTTTGAAAAGGCTGAGTTCCATTGCTGCTGAAGGGATCAGACTTGCTTGGGGATTGGAGGGCCAGCTGCGAAAGCTCAACCAGTCCTTGACTATGATCAAAGATGTGCTCCAAGACGCAGCCAGAAGAGCAGTAACAGAGGAGTCTGTGAAGCGTTGGCTGCAGAACCTACAGGTTGTAGCTTATGATGCTGAAGATGTTCTAGACGAGTTTGCGTATGAGATTCTCCGCAAAGAACAAAAGAAGGGAAAGGTACGTGACTGCTTTTCACTTCACAACCCCGTTGCATTCCGTTTAATTATGGGTCAAAAAGTTAAGAAGATCAATGAAGCCCTGGATGAAATCCGAAAAGATGCATCCGGATTTGGGCTTGGATTGACATCTCTACTTGTAGATAGTGCTCAAGAAGTTAGTTGGGGTCCAGATCGAGAGACAGATTCCTTCCTTGACAGCTCAGAAATTGTAGGAAGGAAGGATGATGTCTCTATAGTTATGGATATGCTGACTAGCTTGACCAAACATCATGTCCTTTCGGTTGTCCCTATAGTGGGAATGGTTGGCCTTGGAAAGACTACTGTAGCAAAAAACGTTTGTGAAGCAGTGAGGGAGAGAAAACATTTTGATGTGACTCTATGGGTTTGCGTTTCTAATGATTTTAATAAAGAGAAGATTTTAGGAGCAATGTTGCAAATGATTGACAAAACTACGGGTGGGTTGCGCAACCTAAATGCAATTATGGAAAACCTTAAGAAAAAGCTGGAAAAGAAGACATTTTTTCTTGTTCTTGATGATGTGTGGAATGAAGACCATGATAAGTGGGATGATTTGAAGGAGCAACTGTTAAAAATTAACAGCAAGAATGGGAATGCTGTTGTTGTTACAACCCGCAGTAAGAAAGTAGCAGACATGATGGAGACTTCTCCTGGGATTCAGCATGAGCCAGGGAGACTATCAGCTGATCAATGTTGGTCCATTATCAAGCAAAAGGTGAGCAGGGGTGGACGAGAAACAATAGCTTCAGACTTGGAGTCTATTGGAAAAGATATTGCAAAGAAATGTGGAGGGCTTCCGTTGCTTGCTACTGTTTTGGGAGGAACGCTGCGGCAAAAGGAGACACAGGAGTGGAAGTCAATTCTAAACAGTAGAATTTGGGATTCTCATGATGGAAATAAAGCTTTCCGCATATTGAGATTAAGTTTCGATTACTTGTCATCGCCAACATTGAAAAAATGTTTTGCATACTGTTCCATTTTTCCTAATGATTTTGAAATTGAAAGGGAAGAGCTAATTCAACTTTGGATGGCTGAAGGTTTTCTAAGGCCATCAAATGGGAGGATGGAAGACGAAGGCAACAAGTGTTTCAATGACTTGCTTGCAAATTCCTTTTTCCAAGATGTTGAAAGGAATGCGTATGAGATCGTAACAAGTTGCAAGATGCATGATCTTGTGCATGACCTTGCATTGGAGGTCTCAAAATCAGAAACGTTAAATCTGGAGGCGGATTCGGCTGTAGATGGCGCATCTCATATTCGTCATCTCATCTCATTTCTTGTGGGGATGTTGAGTCAGCATTAAAAGCGGGTTATGCTAGAAAATTGCTTACTATTTTTCCAGTGGGTGATGCTAGAAAATTGCGTACTGTTTTCTCAATGGTTGATGTATTAAATGGGTCTTGGAAATTCAACAGGTTGAGAACTCTCAAATTGCGACGGTCTGATATCACAGAGTAACCAGATTCAATTTGCAAGCTGAGACATTTAAGATATCTTGATGTCTCCGATACTGCTATTAGAATATTGCCAGAATCCATCACCAAGCTCTACCTTTTGGAAACATTAAGATTCACTGATTGCAAGTCACAAGAAAAGCTTCCCAAGAAAATGAGAAATTTAGTCAGCTTGAGACATCTTCATTTTGATGATCCAAAGTTAGTGCCAGCTGAGGTGAGACTCTTAACACGCATTCAAACTCTGCCTTTTTTTGTTGTAGGCCCAAATCATATGGTAGAAGAGCTGGGATGTTTGAATGAACAAAGAGGAGCATTGAAGATATGCAAGCTTGAGCAAGTTAGAGACAAAGAAGAAGCTGAGAAGGCAAAACTGTGTGAAAAAAGAATGAACAAATTGGTGTTTGAATGGAGTGATAATGGTAACAATAGTGTTAACAGCGAGGATGCGCTGGAAGGCCTGCAACCTCACCCAGACATAAGAAGCTTGACAATTAAGGGTTACTGTGGTGAATATTTCCCATCATGGATGTCTACATTGCAACTCAATAATCTGACGGTCCTAACGTTGAACGGTTGCAGCAAGAGCAGACAACTCCCAACACTTGGATGTCTTCCTCGCCTTAAGATTCTTCACATAACTGGAATGCCTAGTTTGAAATGTATAGGCAATGAGTTCTATAGTAGTAGTGGCAGTGCAGAAGTACTGTTTCCAGCACTGAAAGAACTCACTCTATCCAGTATGGATGGTCTTGAAGAATGGATGGTACCAGGTGGAGAAGGTGATCAAGTATTCCCTTGTCTTGAAAAGTTGTGCATTGAGGGGTGTGGCAAGTTGAAAAGCATTCCGATATGTCACCCTTCATCTCTTGTACACTTTGTAATTCGAAAATGTGATGAACTGAGATATTTATGTGGTGAATTTCATGGCTTCACATCTCTTCGAATTTTGATGATAATTAATTGTGAGAAGCTGGCATCCATTCCAAGCGTACAACACTCCACAGCTCTGGTGGAATTGATCATATGGAACTGCCCTGAGTTGATATCAATTCCTGGTGATTTCCAATAATTGAAATATTCTTTGACGAAATTGTTTATTTATAGATGTAAAATGGGAGCTCTTCCAAGCGAACTACAATGTTGCGCATCTCTAGAGGAATTGCGGATAGAGTATTGCAAAGAGCTTATCCATATTAGTGATTTGCAAGAATTGTCTTCGCTTCGAAGATTAGTGATTAGAGGTTGTGATAAGCTCATCAGTTTTGATTGGCATGGTTTACGACAATTACCTTCTCTTGTTCTTTTAGAAATCAGTGGGTGTCGGAGTTTGAGTCATTTCCCAGAGGAGGCCGATTGTTTAGGCGGCTTCACCCAACTGAAGGAATTGAGCATCGGTGGCTACTCAGAGAAGCTGGAGGCTTTTCTTGCCGGAGTTTTAAACTCAATCCAACACCTCAACTTCAGTGGGTCCCTTGAAAGACTATGGATACGGGGATGGGATAAACTGAAGAGTGTACCACACGAACTACAACACCTCACTGCCCTTGAGTCACTGTGGATATGTGATTTCAGGGGAGAGGAATTTAAGGAGGCATTGCCAGAATGGTTGGCCAACCTTTCTTCTCTTCGATCTCTCTGGATTTGGGATTGCAAGAATCTCAAGTATATGCCAAGCTCAACAGCCATTCAACGCCTCTTCAAATTAAAGGAATTGGGGATTTCAGAATGCCCACTTCTATCAGAAAATTGTAGAAAGGAGAATGGCTTCGAGTGGCCCAAGATTTCTCATATCCCATCAATCATCGTAGAGGGTACACGTGTACAGGTAAGTTGGGATTAAATTTTTATGTTACTTTGTATGCAAAAGAGGAGAGCCAATTAATGTTTTCAAATTAATGAAAACAATTACACTTCATTCTTTTAAAATGGTTTATTTCATTTAATTTAAAACATTTTATAAAATAAATGATTATTTGTTTTTCCTATTTTAACCTAAATTCGATTACGTACACTATCACATCACATTATTAATTATTAAAATTATATTTTCATAACTTTAAGGTGTGTAACTCAGCTGGTTAAACTCTAAGTTTGCTCCCTAGAGGTCACTAGTTCGAGTCTCACAAACCTCAGGGCCACTAGAGGCTTACACAGTCATTAACTTTAAGGCCTGTGAGATTAGTCGAGGTGCGTGCAAGCTGACCCGAACACCAACGTTATATATATATATATATATTCATGACTGAATTACTTTTCTATGTATAGAATAATTTAATCAAATATTTTAATATTATGATAATTAAAAGATATTGTTATTGTAATAAAAGAGATGATTATTTGTTTTCTCTAATATAACCTAAATTTGATTCTGTGGGATAGGACGGACACTATCACATGACATTATTAATTAGCTTTTATTATGTATCAAAATATATACTTATCAATGATAAAATCAATAGCCATCCAACATCTTTTCAATCATCATTCTAATATCTTTTTTACAAAATAATTTAACTTATATTTATTAAGATTGTTTCCATATATTACAAATATTTGCTTTATCTATTTACTATTATTTATTTTAAAATCATCAACTTTATATGCACCTTTTACAATTATGATACTTAAAACAAATCACTAAATCTTAAGATTAACCAATTAATAAAACTTGCTTTCATATAAATACGTATTTAATGATAATTTGTTAAAATTAAAAATATATATAATCATGAAATCAAGATTTAAAATGTTATTAGACTTTTACTTTAATTGTCGGGGGAAAAATCGCCTAATAATTTAATGTATGCATTTAATAATAACTCAAGGATGGTGGAAACTAAATGTCGATAATCCAAGTCTCCAACTCACAAAGGCTCATGTTTGAACCACTGAACACTTGATTTGTGCACTAATTTTCAACGATTCCATTCTGCATTTTGTAGTTTAGTATTGTTTCTCTTTCCAAGACTAATAACAAATTGGCTCTTTTAACAATTGTACATGCAGTAGAACCTCCAAGAGCACTGAGGAAAGCCATGGATTGGTCATTTAAAGCTTCTGCAGAATAGTAATTGTCTTGCTGGATTGTGGATAAACGTGTGACCTGCACAGTTTTCTGTTGTCTTTCGCAGATAAATATACTCGTCAGAAATCAAGAAAATGGACGAAGCTGGCAGCTTATCACAAAAATAATAGAGCTTAATATGGAATGGAAATGAATTCTTACTTGCATGCAATGTAACTTAATAGGTATATTTGTCAGAAAGAAAGAAAATGAATGCAGCTGGCATAGACTGAACCATATTCACCTAATCCTCAGAAAACAACGTGTCGAATTGTCAAGAACACCAGAGTGTTCTGCCTTTGGTGTCGTCTGCACTTGATGAGAGAACAAAAATGCCAGTTATGGCTCTCAGAAAACAAAAAAGAAAACACCCAAAAACATGCCAGCCCCCACGGTTTTGATTTGAGCTACAACATGGACAGCCATTGGTTTCCTAACTGGTCAAAATTCATGTTTCACTTGCCCCAGACTCTTTTCCTTGTTGAGTTAGAAATAGATCGCAACTTCCTCTTAGTTAGGAAGTGTAAACCCAGGAATAAGTAAATAAATAAATAAAAGTTGCTTAAATTGAAAACTAACTACATGAAAAATAAAAATGAGGAAATTCATGCATATGGTTAAATAAAAGACAGGAATTTAGAAATTTTTGAATATAATTTCCGGGCGAAATAATTAGAGACATTATAATAAGCAGGTAATGTTGAGGGTTGGATTTAATTGAAGAGAATAATGGACTTAAAAGAAATGGGGCCTAAATGCAAATAAAGAAAATTATAGAGTATAAATACTCTCTCCTCACCAAAAATCTGCAGGAACGATAAGGAGAAAAAATAGAGAGTTTTATACCAATTCTTGAAAAATCAAGAGAGAGAAACACTAAAACTTCAAGAACCCATCCAAGATTAAGGGTTTATAGATGGGATAAACACTTGTGAGCAAGGGATTAACAAGAAATTAAACAAGAAGAAAAGAAAGGAGGGAGCTAAAAATCTTCAACTGGTTGAAGATCAAAATCTTAATTCGTATCGGGTAAGGTGTTTTAAACATAATCTTAAAAATTCATTTCAAATTCGATAATGAATTGATGCCTTGATATTGAATTATAGGTTAGGGTTTTTGATATGAATTGGAAAAAAAGTACTTATTGTTAAAATTAAGTTAATTCATGTGTGGTATGTAATTTATGAAAGTATTGTGTGAAGGGAAGGGGGAGACGAATCTTGACAGACTTATCTCTTGACTTTTGGTGAGATTTCGGGTAGGAGGATGAGGGAATTAGGATCGGGTTCCTTCATAAAAATTATAGATTTGGATGTTAGCTAACCAAGGAAACTGGTCTTGCTCAATTTGAAGATGTAGAACTCCAGTTATGGGTTACCAACCGAGACTGAGTCGTGACTGATTCTGTAGGGCAGTAGGACTGATGGGTTGATGAGCAATTTTGACTATCTTGGAGGCAGAACTGGGTTCTCCTTCCTTTAGAGAACTTGTAGCCTCATGTCTTAGCTTTCGAATGAGATTAATCTCACTTAAAATGGAGTTCTATAACTCTAAATATAGTTAAAAATCTGATGAGTGTTCAGACAGCAACCGTTGGACAGTAACAGTTCAAACAGCAACAGTTGGACAACAACTGTTCAAACAGCAACAGTTGGATAGCAACTGTTCAAACTGCAACCGTTGGACAGTAACTGTTCAAACAACAACAGTTGGACAACAACAGTTCAAACACCAACCGTTGGACAATAACAATTCAAACATCAACTGTTGGACAGTAATAATTCAAAGTTAGATAGTAACAGTAGACTTTCACGTGAATATTATATGTATGAATATAAAAGAATTGAATCATACGAACACTTGTACATTGGGATACTAACTTTGAAAATATTCATGATATATGTATGTTTGTTATTATGAGGAAATGAACATGCATAGAAAGTAACATATGAGTAATGAATGAATATGGATTCTCTATAAAATCGGTTTGAAGGAATCATAACCAAAATTTCCTTGTGATTCAGGAGGAGCAACCAAGATTGGATCTTCTGTTAAGGGAAGTCACGAGACAAGCGGAGCAGGTGTGTGATTTTCCCTCCTTTTTGCACTTATACAATTTAAAATTCTTCTGGTGAATGCAATAAATATTATGTTCAATATAAATAAAGTCTATCGTATTTACAAGATTAGCTTCACGAGATTAGCTTCGGCTAATGACATCCGTGATAGGATTGCCAGGAAATGAATCACAAGATTAGACTTTGCAAGGTCAACTGGTTCAAGCAAGTAAATAAGAGTATTCAAATTAAGAATATGCAAATGAGTGTTAATTGGGTTTAAAAGATTTACAAGCAAAATATAAGCTGTCTGTTAGAATTCCTATGAATCTGATAGAAAATTAATACTTCATTCATATACATTACATGAACAAATATATATTTCTTTTATCAATATAATGATATGTTTATTTATGTAACAGTTCCATCAAATATCTAGGGAGATCATTAGTTTAGGTCTCTACTTTGTCAAACTTATGTAAATATTTAACTTAAACAAAAGAGAATTAACACGTTTACGTAGTATGCTTTTGTGTAAACCTTGATGTATTTATAAAAGTTCAGCTTAGCATGTAGTACTTTAGTTATCTTATAATTAACCCTTTTGAAATGTTTAAGAACACTTATTATGTTGTAATGCTTTCTTTGCATGTTAGTATTCCTTTTTCTTTTAAATTTTATGATATGATATACGGGTTATGTTCATATTGAACTTACTCGTAGGATATATATATATATATATATTGTGAGGATTTTATGAGATGTTGAATTATGATGTTTGATATAAGGTCCGAAATTATGGGACCTTGTGATGATGGGTTGATTAAGTAAATTGTTAGTAGTCGATAACTTGGGATGTCCTGAATACAAACGAAACTCTACCGAATTTTTGGTATAAAAAAATTCCCTCAATTAAGAGAATATCTTGGGATCTTTTAACATTGATCAAGTCGTACAACCGGGCTATTACAAGAAGTCTATGGAGAACTTCTTTGGCTCATCAGCACAGCATTATATGTTTGTAAGAGTGTACAATAATCCTTCCATCATCAAGCCTCTGATGATATCAAAGCTCAACAAAACCACGATTTCTTAGCTTAGATTTGACGTGTTCATACATGGCATTAATCGCTGCAAGATTGTCGTTTCCAATGTCTTTAAAAATGTCCCTGAAAACAATCTCGATAAACTGCTAGGACCATCTGGAGCAGCTGCTGCACCAGACATCCATTACTCTAGCAAACATCATTTCACTTTTGATGGGTCGTTGGTGATTGTATTAATTTGGCTACAACATTGTATTAATTTGTCAAATCTCGATCCAGGGGTTTGTTACCATTTCCAGTGGGTATGGTATTTTGAAACTTGATTTCCATGGCAAGCATCTTCTGAGATATTGTACATAGATAATCAGACTGAAATCAGATATCAATAACAAACCATTAGATCTCCGAGCAGCCCATGTTACAAGAGAAGGGGGGAAAGGGATATATGCTCTTTTTAATATGCTAGGCTTTCTGTATTTGCATCTTCTGTGAGGAAATACTTTTGTGTCCTATCTTTTCATTTAATTATTTATGTATTAATTTGTTATTTGCATTTTGCGCACTTCCCTTGTACTTGGAAAGGACCTTGGTCACTCTAAATAAAACACTTGTCAAGAAAATTAACGAAAAGATGTGAACTTGTACAGAATGACCAGTGATGAAGTGTGGACACACTACACAAACGTGTGTACATGCATAAATCCACACACTTATGCATGTGTATATTCATGTCTAGAGAATATTGAAATTATTGAGCCTAGCATTAGCCGAATACCTGATCGGTGGCGGCAGTAAAAATCTTTTCCTCAAACCCTCTTGTAATCCCTCTTGACCAGAAAACGAAAGATGCCTCCTTAATGTCTCTATTCTGCACATGTAAAACATTACATTTAATTTTTAATGACAACGCAGGTAATTGCATGGCAGACTGCATGGCTAAACAAGGAGTGCAGAGATCAAGTGATTTTGTTGCCTGGCTTTGACTACACCTTTTTTTCTATGGCCTTGCTCTTGTGTCTTCTCCCACTATGACTTTGAGTAATTGTCGTTTTTGTTTTGTAGAGGATTGTTTAGCTTTGAGCTCATTTGGATGGCTATTCTAAGGTTTTCTTTGCTGTTGTTTTTCTTATACTGCGCTTTATTCTATTTATGGCTTTCTGCCATAGTAAGATATTGTGTAGTTTCTGTACTACTCCCGCCAGGCTTTGGCGTTCAAATAATATGCACATATTTCAAAAAAAAAAAACAACGCAGGTATAGAGAAGTTAGCAGCAGTGAGAAAGAACCGTGAACTCATACACCACACCAATATCAGAAATGTATGCAACGGAATCATTAGTAAAAGGTAAAAACAAATAATGATATAGCCGAGTGTTGGTCAAGTAATATATGACATCAGAATACAAACATCTATTTTTACTTCCTTTCCCCGTATTATTCCAGAGGTACAGGGTATAGGAGTTTACTTGGCCACTCTTCTGTCTAAAATTCTAGTTACGAGCTTCATGGTTAATTTTCTTGAACTGGAAGAACCTTCCATTTATGGCTATGGCTATGCTCCAAGATATACAAGTGAAAACATTACAATAGCATTTACTGAGTAAGAAAACTTTTATACATGCACTGTAATTGACAAAGAAAAGAAGAGAAATCCTTTTTAATTTATGAAAATGCGATGAGTTAACCTTATCTCTATGTTCCCTCAAGTTTGCTTCCTGTGAGAAACACATGAAAGGATGGGAAAAAATAAAAGAGGTGTGTGATACTTGAGGTTGCCCCTTTTCTTTCATTTAAATACAAGATTTACTATTTTGCAGGACTTGCACATATTAGGAAACAGATTTACAACACTGTATATTGCTATAATATTTTTTCATATTATTTGTTTTTTTTCTTTGAACACATGATTTTTTCTTCTTCATTTTTTTTTCTTATTTATGATTTTTTTAAAAAAATATTTTTTTTATTTCATTTTTAATATTAATATTGTTGAGAATTTAATTTTGTTTTTTTTTCTTTTTATTTTTTCTTTCTATGTGGCTTGTGAGTTCATCGAGATAACTCGGATTACCCTAGTTTATAAATTTGGTGAGGTTATTTTCTTAATTGAACTTGTTTTTTATATAGTATATTTTTTTTCATATTTTAAAAAAAACAGTTTTATAGAAAAACCATGTTATTAAACTTTATGAAGTAACAAAAATTAAAGTATGTGGGGGAAACCATTATTTACCCAACACCCATTACACTGTGGATTACAATAGAAATCCACCATGTTTTGCTTTCTTTTTTTGTCTTTTTGAATTTTTGTAATGATTTTTTTTCAAATCTATTTTGGTCAATTTTATCTTTTAAAATTGAGATTGTTGAGAATTGAGTTTTGTAATTTGCTTCATTTGATTTTCGTTAATATGAGGTTAGTATAGTTTACGGGTTTGTCAAAGTAACCTAAGTTGCTCCGGTTTACGAGTTTGGTGGGTTGTATTTTTTTTAAATAAACTTGAATTTTTTTATAGTCTATTTTTTTCTTATATAATTAAAAACATAATGTTAGAGAAAAATCATGTTATTAAACTTTATAAAATAACAAAAATTAAAGGGTGTGGGGAAATCATTATTTACCTACACACATTGCACTATGAATGACAATAATAATCCATAGTGTTTTGCTTTCTTTCATTTTTCTTTTTATTTTTGAATTTTTGTTATGATTTTTTCTCAAATTTGTTTTTGTCGATTTTATCTTTTAATATTGAGATGGTTGAGAATTTAGCTTTATAATTTGTTTCTTTTATTTTACATTTCTATAAGGTTAGCATGGTTTGTGGATTTGCTAGAGTAACCTAAGTTGCTCTGGTTTACAAGTTTGATAGGGTTTTTTTTCAATTAAACTTGATTTTTTTATCGTTTATTTTTTTCTCATATAGTTAAAAAAATAATTTCAACTATTTCAACCCAAGAAAACCTCATGAACACCTTTATAACACTCACAAACCATTCCATCAACTCTAATATATCCAAATAATGGTCAAAAAACCCAAAATTAAATCGGTTTAGTTTTGGCTCTCAAATCTCATGTATGGTTTTTCATGCAACATCAACACTCTAAACATTCACCATGAAGCCCCTCACATCTCATGGAACCTGTGGACACCAATAAAACTTATTTTGATGGCCGAAAATGAAATGTGTGACGACTTTCTCTCAATGTTGAAATCCAGCAACTCTTCTCTCACAAACTCTAAATACCCAAAAAATGGTCTGAAAACCCAAAATCAAATCGGTTTAATTTTGACTCTCTTAGCACATATCTAGTTTTTTATGCAACATTGAGGCTCTGAACAACTATCATGAAGGCTTTCTCATCTCATGAAATCCATGAACACCAATAAAACCCATTTTGGTGGGCGAAAATAGAGTGAAAGACGACTTTCTCTCTCATCGCTGGAATTCAACAACCTCTCTTTCTAACTAGGGATTAAAAAAAAATCAACTTGTGTAACAAAATTGATCTTTTAAAATCTAAGAAGACCTAAATTGTATACATTGCATTATTTTTAAAAATCGAGGATCTAAATGTATTTTTCATGTAATCTCTGGCACGCCTTCCATGTTTAGTGCCTCTTTTATTTTGGTCTTTCTTCTTTGAATTTCACTATTGACTAAGAATTTAGATGTAACTGACTTTTTATTATGATTAAATCGTACAAAATAAAACTTTAAGAACCAAAATGAATTATTTAAAAATACACAGTATGTCCACGGTATTTTGTGAGTGTACTGAACAATGTCGGCTCAGCAGTGATCTTTAGAACCATCCTAGATTGCTCATGTTTTAAAGATTTAGCTTTTCTATCTAGCATTTCCTTTTATTTTAATGTTAATTTTGAGTTTTATAAATTTTTTTTTTGTTAAGCTCGTGATTGATTATGAAAAACTAATTGAACTCTTTTTCTTTGTTCTTTTTGTTATTTGAAACTCAATAATCAATTTTCAAAAACACTCAGACTTGTGATTTTTTTCTTTTAGTTTATTGCTGTTTTCTTTTTCTAGGATTTGTGTGTTGAATAAACCTTGCTCCTTCATGAAGTTAGTTTAGGTGCTACGTGGCACATTAAAAGCAAATAGCCAGCTAATAAACTTATAATGGGCTAAAACTAGACTTGAGAGAAGGCCACCGTATTAGACCAATTATGGGCTTCTTTTATTAGGTCAAAAAAACCTATGAGCCTCACTATAACCATAATATATATATATATATATATATATATATATATATATTGATGCAATTGTCTGAAAACTATAGGTACAGAGTATGAGAATTTATTACAGGTAGGTAGATTATGCGGATGATTTAGTAGATTTTTTTTAATGAATTATTAGAACAAGTTAAGATCTAAAAGAAGACTTGGATATGCTATACTAGACTAGTGACTAAAAGCGGCTACAAAAAAAGATTCAATTGTTGGATTGAACTTAAATTTTTACTGAAGATTCTCGAGACCCGTCTCAATTGAAAACATATTCTGTTAATCATCCAATGTTTGGATCCCCTGGAATTAGTTTCATAAGATCCTTTTTGAGTTAATTTTGTTATTTTTTTTTTATTTTTTTGAATTTATTATTTTATTTTAAATTTTATATAGTTTTTGTTTATGCTTTTGGATTCTGATTTTGTTTTCCAATAGGGATAGATTTTTTAGTATATTTAAATGTTTTAGAAACCGCTTTGAGAGGCAAACATCATTAGACTTTTTTTTTTAAATAATAAATTGCGAATTCAGAGTTTAAGTTTGCAACCCTGTTAAATCAATTTTCTTTGTGTTTGTTTGCTGTATTTCTAGTTTATGCCTGCATCACCTACTATTGCCCCCATCAGAGTAGTAGAATAAGGGAGAAAATGGGTTTAAGAAGGATAAGATAAATTGTTGTGTGTTGTGAATCTTTAACAGTTGCTTTTTGTTATTTTTATTGTATGAATTTTCTGTAATATATTTTAATATAATAAACACACAAGAATAATACAAAGATAACAAAGTATATTGGATCATAATGCTTCAATACAGAGGCCTACTGCATGGGGTAATTTGCCAGCAGTTATGCACACATCATCGATGCAATGTTTACAATGGCAAACTTAATTGCATTTGTATTCATTGTGGTTTTAGGTTCACAGATTCTGATCAAATAGATATTTAATGTTCCGAAAACACTGTATACGCATTTAAATGCATTACTTCAATAGATAGGTTAAGTTATCTCTCTAGATATCAGTATATCACATCTTCAATAGATAGATTAGGGCATGTTTGAATTTGAAGAAGACGTGTTTATTTGCATCTTCTCTGTCAACGTGTGTTTCCGCAGCAACTAAAATGAAAACGAAGACCACTC
>Ga0325404_1005385_pt1 | contig 13488 bp, 7 predicted proteins | sample PopdelMetagenome_18_FD_205664 | JGI IMG/M metagenome (GOLD analysis project Ga0325404, IMG submission 205664) | Populus deltoides microbial communities from Bellville, Georgia, United States - Xylem-Control-R1 | ecosystem: Host-associated > Plants > Phyllosphere > Stem > Wood/Secondary xylem... | reverse complement strand
AGTACCAGATGAGACACCAATGAATGAGTTTGAACTAGCATTGCCTCTCTTTTCAGATGTGCTAACTCTCCCTTGTCCAATGGGTGTAGGACATGGACTAAGGGCCCTGGCAACGTGTTGAGGATCAAGAGTCGTACTCCTAGACAAGGAGGCACCAAGAGCAGCAGCATAACTATAAAGAAGGTTGACCTATATTTTGGACAGAAGAGGAGCCATGGCCATTTGCACCAGATCGTAAAGAATCTGCAGATGATAATTCTCGGCGCAAATGAGGAGTTATATTAAAACCTTCATTCAGACTAGCAGTTTTTAAAAACATGATTTCGAATGGTGGTCAGTTTAAACTATGCTATTTTTCTAAAAAAAATTTAAATTACGTATTTCATCTAAAACCTTCTTATATATAAGTGTGTCAATTAAAAAAAAACTCATTTAGTAATATTCAAACCCTATTCATTACTTACTTATTACATAAAAAATTTAGATATTTATAAATATTTATGTAGGTATTCATCATCTAATTATTATCTATTATTCAATAAAAAACAAAATAGTGTGTGTATATATATTATACCATTATAAAATTATAAATATTATATATATTTGTGTGTTTTATGTTAAAATTAAGATATGTATATATATTAGAACTATTAATTCTCTTTTGACTCTGGTCTTTATAGTAATTAAGGTTGATATTGATCTGGATACGAGGTGAAAAGTTTGAACAGAAAATATTTTTTAAAAGAAGAAGAAGATTTAAGGTTGTGTTTCCTTCTGAATTAGAAAATAAAGATTAAATGTTAATAGATGAAGTGTTAAGTGATTAAGGATAAGGATATAAAAGAATGGTTGAAGTATATATAAAGTTTAAATATGTTATATAGATGTATAAAAAAATATTTATAATAATGAGACACATAACGCTTTAAAAAATATTAAATTTAAATATAATAAATAAATAATATGCAAGAAAGTTAAATGTTAATCCCATAAACCCGTATCTACTCTATCCTCCTAGCATAGGTTTCAATTCGATCCAGCTCTTGGAAAAGGAGGTTTTTTTATTGGGCTATTTTCGGGGCTTGCAAGAGGAAGCAACCTTTCGTTCGTTGGGCCACTGACATGAGCTGGGGATATACATCAAATGCTGGCCCATAAACATGTGAAGTTAGCATTTGATTTAGTGGGCTGGAATCTCTCACCCAGGCCTGCCTAATGAGAACCGGGCCGGATTCCGAGACCGATGAACCCTACCGCACTTTCTACCCGATCACCTCATCATTATTGTCCTTTATTGGCAAGTCTGCGGGCGTGATTGCAACAGAAGAAGACCAAGATGCAGGCTTGCTTGTACTAAGCGGGAGGAAATTGACGAGTAATCCACCAGCTCCAGGTTTTTCCCGTTACCAGAAGAGGTCTTGGTCTTTTGTCGTCAAATAAGAACTCCTTCGTGTGCCTTGCGGCAGGTCAATTTGTGACGGGCTAAAATCGGATTTTCATGATTTGGTTCCTGTTAAAGCAAAAGCAAGAATGAGATCTAGCACATGACTTGCTTCGGTCATTCTTGTTCATAACAAGTTCCGCTGTAGCAATCATTTCATTTTTGAAAAAAAGAAGAGAAAGAGATGTTGACCATCATATATGATTTGTGCTTCATTGATGCAGTGCCGTCGTTTTGAGATTTATATATACAGCATTAATTACCCCTCTCGATTCTCCCTTTTATTCATGTAAAATGATGATGCTAAATTGTGCTTTAATAAACTGTCAAAGAAAATATATACTTCTTTTCAAAAGAATCGGGATTAAGAAGGAACATGTGAAGAACTTTCGCTCATCACTACGTCCCAAAATCTATTGAAAACAAAGGACACTACTGAAAGTGAAAAGTAAAGCAATTTCAACGCACATAAACGTTAAATTTGACTTAAATTGGATGCAAGGTGGCATGAGCTGAATGGTATTTGCACGAGAGTATTATAGACCTTGTAACACCTAAGTAGAATTAATACCCGATGAGACGTTTTTGTCCATAACAAAGGAGTCTTTTTCCTGTTTAACAGGGACCCTGAGACCAACCTTGAAGTTCAATATATATATTTATTATACATGTGTTGCCGGAAGTTTTAGGGGTCACGGCGAACGCGCCTGGCTGTCCGTTCGAAAACCTATTTTAGGTCCCTAAATAAATCTAGTAACCTTGGCTAACATGATCAGATGAAACACCAAATAATAATAATAATAATAAATGTTTAGAGATTGAAACAAAAAAACAATGAAATATTAGATCAATCTTAATTAACATGAGTTAACTTGTTAAGAGATAGTGGCCGGAGGGTAATGATATAACCAAAATGAATTAACTCTGTCCCATTCATTTTCTCCTTCTTTTCTACCTAATTGGGTCTTTGTTGGGCTCATATGAGATAAGATTTTTCAGAAATAATTTGAAGAATTATCTAAGAATCATGGACTATAATAAAGAAATTATCAAAGAATTTATCATTGCATACGCCAGCATATGAGATAGCCTAACCGCATGGGGCTTCACCGAGTTCTATTCAAGGTTTTCTTGGATGATTTTAGAATTATTATAACGAGTTTTCTCTCCTAGTACAGCGCGTGTTATCAGTGAGTCAATGACTTGGCTCCGGCTGCCATTTTTTCGTTATCTCCCTTTTCTTTCTCTCCATTAATTTGTGAGCAACACCGATGAAAAATAACTATTGTTCCTGTTCATAGTAGGATGTACAGTTATTCTTCTATGGCAATTAGTTTTTTCTACATTTCTCTCTCCCGTGCAACACCTGAGGGGGGAAAATAAAAAAACCTACCGTTCCTGCAATCAGTTTTTTTTTTTCTATAATAAGAGCTTCTAAACTCAACCTCCAGACACGATCAGCGGATTCCAAAATTAGCTTGAAATTAGGCTCCGCCGTGCCATCTACAGTGGGCCACAAGTGCGTTATGGGTCCGTAGCCCACGAACTCCAGCCCAACAGATGATCGAACAAGCATAAGATCGATGTTCGCAAAATTTGGAGAGGTCTCACACTGCATGTAATTTTGCCAAATCTTAGATATGATGATGATGATGATGTTCATTGATCAACGCATTTTATGGTAACATTAAGCATCTTTCGCCACCATTTTGTGTTTGGTGGAAAATATATTAATATCATGGTATGGTGATATCAATCAGGCTATGCACGCAGCTTCTTAAATCGGAGAAGGCAGCAGCGTAGGAGAACAAGCAATCAATAATCCAACTGAAACTGCGAGTAAGATTCGGTTCCTTGGCTATTTCGAAGAATTCGAAGCCATAGCTGTCAGCATCCCTATAAAGACATCCAACAAAGGAATTTCCCTTCCATTCTACCGCGCATTATTTGGGCCCCCACCATCTTGCTTTTGTCGGCTCCCCACTCTCTCCATGAACCTTCCATTTTCATTTCTGAATGTAGAGCTTTCCTTACAATCCGGCCCCTTAATATAAACTAATTTATTACACTAACAAAGAAATACAGGCGAAGCTGGTAAGTAAACAATAGATCCTTAATTCAGTACAAGGTTTGAAGATTTTGACTCCGCGACGCGTAATACCTGAGCCGTCTTAAAATATTTTCTCTCAGAAATTGTACTGTCAATTTTCAAATTGAGACCACATGACGAACCTCTACATTCTGTTCAAAACAGGCTTGAATCCAATCTGATTTTAATGGGTTCTGTTTCTGAAAGGATTGAGCTTAAGCGCTTGCAACAAGATTAATCAACATTAATACTGGGACTGCTGTGCCGTTATTATACCTATTTAAAAGGAGCTTAATGTAAATGAAGATTGAGTTCTGATCAATGGATGTGAAGATGGGACGAATTGTGCGAAAACTAAGGCTGGTTCATTATATTGCTTTATGGAGGTTGAAAATAAATAAATAAAAATGACAATTTAGAAACGCAACGTATTCCAGATGGACTGGTGTGAGCTTAATTAGCTTAATTAATCTGCAAGCAAAGAATATATATATATATATATAGGGTGAATAGGAAGTTGCCTCCGAAAGCATGAAAAAGGTGCCAATCTGTGAGAAAGGATCTTTTGACAAAATGCAGGAGAGGATGTTAAAGTAATCGACAATCCTATCTTTTTGATAAACCAAACAGAACCCAACCTTTGTTCATGAGTGGTCCAAAAGAAAACATGCACTAAAAGGAAAACAACAGGGGAGGGTAACAAGAGATTGAATAAGAATCAAAGGACTTGTACATTATAAGGTCAAAAAGTTGAACCCACCCACAGTACATACACTCATAATTCCACCCACGATGAATAAACAAATGGACAATCCACTGTTGAACGAAGATCTGACAAAGAATTCTCACATAAGATTGAACCAGCGCTGCCAACTAAAAAAATGCGATTAATACGACTCCCTTCCCCTTCCTGTTATGCGTGTGGTATAGTCAAAACAAATTAACGCCCCTCTCTCTTGCTTTGTGTTTTTTTTCACCCTCTTTCCATCTTCATAAAGTGAACTCGCACATAAAGCCAGCATACAAACAATCTAAAACATTCTTTCTTGCACTAAGAACAGCTGCGGACAAAGGAGGTGAACACGATCCTTCTTTCCCTTTCCCCCCCTCTCTCTCTGAAGTCATCAGTTGCTTTTCTTTCCCCTTTTCTTCTGAATTTATGGATGCTGCTTCATGGCCACGGGTGGGTAGATATATATTTGTTTTGCCAAGTATTATATAAAATCTTCTTTGTACAATTATGAGTTTCTCTGGTTTAGGGATTTTAAGGTTATATATGATCGACCAAGTTCCAGTAGTTTGTTTTGAGAGATCGAATATTATTTGTTGTTTGTCTGTTTTCTCTTTTTGTTTGTCCTTGAGATCATCTTCATGCACAGTGCAGGTCCCTTCTATTTGAATTTTCTTTATGGAAAGGTAAAGTTTAATTTCTTCTTTGAACCATGCATGAAAGCATTCAACTTTTTCTTTCTTCACTTTTTTGCTCATGTGATAACTTATAAAGGAAAGGGAAAAGGCATGATTTGCTATTATCATTTGTTTTTTTAGGGTTTTTTTTTTCCCTCTTTAATTTCATTTCTGCTTTTCCTTCATGGAGTTAATTAATTTCCTCTTTCATGTAATTCTTCAGACAAAGAAACCTTATGCGTTTTTATTTTGTTTGATCTACTAATTGTTATCCCATCAGCCATCTCTTAATAAGGTTTCAAGATTGCATGGTTTGATTACTTCGTACAATATCGCTATGGATCTCCTTCATCATCTCAGTACTCTAGGGTTTGCAGGATATTAAACTGGCAAGACCCATGGAAGAGATGACATCAAATACATGTGGAAGGCCTGTGTTAGAGAGAAAAGCAAGGCCTCAAGAGCAGTTGAACTGTCCAAGATGTAACTCAACCAATACCAAGTTTTGTTACTATAACAACTACAGTCTCACACAACCAAGATATTTTTGCAAGACTTGCAGAAGGTACTGGACTGAAGGAGGATCTCTTAGAAACGTTCCTGTTGGAGGAGGTTCAAGAAAGAACAAGAGATCTACATCATCATCATCAGTAGCAGCATCTGCAGCTCCGTCGAAGCTCCCCGATCTCAACCCACCAAACCTCTCACACTTCTCTTCTCAGAATCCTAAGAGTGCCCATGAAGGTCAGGACCTTAATCTGGCATTCCCAGCTATGCAGGATAGTCAAGGTATATCTCATTATACTGAAGTGGCCAAAACTGAAAACAACAACCACAATCAACATAACTCTTATTATTCTCCCTATTCTTCATCTCCTATTTCAGCTCTGGAGCTACTAAGGAGTGGAATTGCTTCTAGGGGTTTGAATTCTTTTATCCCAACACCGATGCCGGATTCAAATACACTTTATTCTTCGGGTGGATTCCCTTTGCAAGAATTGAAACCAACTCTGAGTTTTTCTCTTGATGGGCTTGGAAGTAGATATGGAGTTCAAGAACATAATGGAAGGCTTTTATTTCCTTTTGGTGAACTGAAACAGCTTTCAAGCACAAATGAAGTTGATCAAAACAAGGGACAAGGGACTTCAAGTTCTGGATACTGGAACGGAATGTTTGGTGGAGGATCATGGTAAAAGAGAGAAGAAAGAGACAAGGAGCCCAAGAAACAACTATATCATTCTTTCTTTTCACTCCTTTTCACATGGTATTGGGTCACATGTTGAAAGCTGTTCATGACTAACATATATAGGACACATATGGTTTCTTTTTTTGCTTTGCTTTGTATTCCGCTCTTCACTCTTTTGAGCAGTGTAAAAATTTTGAAGCTCATTTGGTTTTTGGCTTCAAAAAGGGTTCTTACTCGTATAATGTTTTCAAGATAGAAGAAGATTTGAATATGAGTCTGGGTTTTCTCATGGCAGTAAGACTTGTATTCATAAAGTCTTCTATCAGGATTTGCACCTGCAGTATTATTGTATTGAGTGTCCAGAGTTGGTTCAGTTAAGCTTTCAATGTATGCAATGAGACTGGGATTTGGAAGAAGTTTCAAGGAAAAAAAATATTCTATCAGTTACATATCAACTTGGTTGCGAGCTAGGCTGGTTAGTGCTTCTGTGTGACCCCAACTGTCTCCAACTTTTTCCCATCTCTTTCTATGTCAAAACCAGTCTTCTTGTATGTCAGGTCTGACTTGTTATCCATTGGAGTCGACGGGATTCTTCCAACCATGAAATGCACTTCATGGAACAAGCTAGCTAACACAGAAGCCAAAGAAGAACTACTTGACATGTCCCACCTTTAGGATTAGCTTCTTACTGTCTAAATCTCTTTTGAAAGTGCAATCGTAATAAATTAAACATGGCATCTAAACAAATTGTACTTTGAAACAAATTAATTTACCTGCCCCAACTAAAAGCTTACCTAATATAATTTTCAGTCACCCACTCGATATAGCGGCTGGCCCCAAATCCATCAAACGATCATTACTGCATGTTATTTGTTGTTTTAATATTCACAGACTTGGAAAATATAACAAGCTCACCTCTCAATTTGGTCTTGAGAGGGACCCCCAAAAACATTCCTCTGGGCAAGCGTGCTAAGAAATAATCCCCTCCACCTAGCTAGTGAATCCATCCATCCAAGTTTCTTCTCCATTTTGCTCTTTTTTTATGTTGTTGTGCATATCACTTGAATGTCATTTTGGAGGAAATAAAGTCTTGCCGGTCTGTTTCTTCCCGATCACAGACCCCATGCTAGGTGCTAGCTAGACGCCTCTCTTTTATCGAAGTGCCTAATCATACTCCTCCATTGATTAGAGTACTGACTGCTTAGTACTAGGACCATAAATAGGATTATCCTAAGTAATCACTACCGCAAAATTTAAAAATATGACAGAGTATTTCATCCTTGTATAGTGAAAATTTTGTCAGCATTGAGAAATGTTGAAGGAATCGATAACGGAACACCATTGTCGAAAAGTTATCTCATCGGGCTTTCAATCTATCGGCCATTCAATCCTCATTTTTCAATTTCAACAAAATTACTGATAGAATATGTTGTCGGCAATTTCATCACCGTTTATATTCCTAATAAATTTTTTTACCTGTTTCTGTCAGTAAATTGCTATCCATTATGTAAGGTTTATAAAAAATTTCAGAATGTACATGAAATTTTATATGAAATACCAACAAAAACACCAATACAATTCCATCAGCATTTTTGATAATTTTTTTTTTCTTATGATCCCAACTACAACAATTAGATAGTTTATAATAAACCACGATCATAACAAAAACACATCTCCAAAAAATGACATATATAAATTTTATAATTCATTTAAATAGAGCACAATAACGAGATAAATAAAATTTCATCCATACACAAATATTTTTAAACAAATATAGATATAAACAACATTCAAATTCTTAAAAAGGTGGAGATGAAAGTGACAAAAAAGATCATGAACCATAAGATCTAGGACAAAGAGGGAAAAGGTATACCCATAACTACATTTATTCGAGCCTAAAAAATTCTATTTTCTCATTGGAGTTTAGCTCTAATTTTTGTTCTCATATTCAACATCTTAATAGAAAGTTGTTCCTTGGCCTTTTATGAACAATCTCATCAAAGTCCTTCAATGTATAACTTGGGTTGGAATGTGGTGTGATTACAGTTAAAATAGTGTCGTCTATCCTTAATTCTCGGGTTGATACCATAGGCAAGCCATAAATTTAATTCTTATAGGATTCATTACTTGCAGCAGCCTTTAACAACATTTGAGGATCATAAGAAGAATGGGTGGAAGTATATTTGCTAAATTTCACAACCATGCTAGTGTTATATGTCTTCTACAGAACTAAAAAAAAAAGAAGCCAAATTCCTAAATTAGGTAAGGATATTTTAGATTAATGATGCAAATAAATAATATTAAACTAATAGTAATTATATAAGAAAAACTTACAATGAACACATAAGAATTAAATTTCCTCATATATTGACATCCCCCTTCTTTATATTAGTTTCCTCATATAACTTCATTATAGTCTATTCTCACTCAAGTTGTTTTTCTTGCAAGGTAAATAGTTTTTAAAAGTATCACAAATAAACACATAATTAAAACTTCAAAGGAAAAAAAAACATATAACAACAAGTTGTTACTAGGAGCTTTACATGGTTGATAAATGGAATCACTCATTTGGTGTGCTTACTCATCGAACCATGTGTTTTTTTAATTTTTATTTTATGTACAGGATCGTGAGTGTTTGTAAAACTTTATGAAGCCATAAATTTTTGATACATTTCCTAATTACTCTTTGTGACAACACCTTGGTTTATAGCTTTTACATTTATCTATGTTATTTGAGCCAGCCATTCTAATTGCTTGTTTGTGGGCATTGTACCAAAAATCACATTAATTGATTTAATTTATTTAGTTGCATTGTGAATTCCTCACACTCTCCTGAAAAGAGCCTTGTTGCTCTCGTCCTATCAAAATATTTTTTTAATTGATTTCATACATTAATTAGTTTTTAAAATTTTAAAATACTAGTAACTCAAATTAGAAATTATTTATCTAACCTTAAACTTTCTTCACCAAGTATCTATCATATACATTCATTCAGGATGGTGATGAAGTTAACTTCATTGAAACAATGGTTCTTTAAATGACCACTTCATTGTAGATGTTATGGAATGAGTAACTTTAATATTGGTACATCTAAAAATCAATTTAAGCAAGTCATTTTCATGTTATTATAAAACTTAAAATAACTCAAAACAAATAAATAATATAATGACATAAAACATTAATTATATAAACAAGTCGCCCTTTCATTTTGCTATATTTTTGCTTGAAATGGGTTCTATCAAAAAAAGGATGCATGCTCTATTGTACTTAATGGTTGAGCCTTGGTTTATAACTTTTACATTAGATCTTTTCATTATCATCACCAAGATTTACAACACAATCACTGACACTACTACTTGATGAAGCGGTAACATTTTTGTTAGACTTGGATTTGTTTCTTCTTATATACATGGTACCTAAAGAAAATAATGGACACAATTCAAAGATAAACCAAATTATAAAGCATAAAGAAATCATGCAAATTCTTGCTTTAACACATATTATAATCCATACAAGATGGCCCAACATTAGCTTATTACTATAAAGTTTTTTTAGCAAGACTAATTAACAAAACCAAGCATTTCTTCTGGAACCATAAATTATTTTGATATTCTTCTTGAAAAAAACAGTAGCCCTAAATTCCTAAAATGTTCCATTCTTTGTCAATGAGAAGAACTATCATCCTTTAAAAAATTGATAATGGATATTTATCTCCTTTATATGCTCTGCTCCCCCATCATAGAAGACAAATTCTGCACAAATTAGAAAAAGACATGGGAGCTAGGTAGTTGGGTCTCGTTCATGAAGTCCTATGGAGGGGGGCAAGTAACCTTTGACCCCCACCGAATTCAACTCAATATAAAGATATGATGCATTAATTAAACAGTGGGATCAAACCCAAATTCATGATTGTTAAGAAATAAAGAATAAGGTATAATTTTTTTCAGAAATCGAAATCCTATAAAATTAACACTTACATAAACTAATACTACTAAAATCAAATCTAAGGTTATTGAACAAGAAATCAAACCAGAGACGGGAAGATGAAAGGTTTTGTCAGCACCAAATTTACAAGGAGGGGATATCAAAAAATAAAGAATAAATAGGAAGAGGAGAGAAACTTGTTGATTTTTAAAATCATCAATGAAATTTTCATTGGTAATTATATCATATACTTAGATAGATAAGCAATGTTGTTGATGATGATGATGATGATGATATATATATATATATATATATATATATATATATATATATATATATTATTGTTTTAATTGAAAATTATCAATTTAATTTTTTTTTGTCATTTTCATCAGTAAACAACAACAAATATTTTCTATTTATATTTTAGTTTTTTTTTTAAATTTTTTCTTTGTCATTTTTATCGGTAAACAACATCAAATATTTTCTAATTTTCTAATCGTGAAATTTGTTCCACCATATTTCTTTTTATCGGTCAATATCGCTCTTTGGTACTCTTGCTTCATTGATGACATGAACACATTCAAAAAACAGAAACCACGGACCCTAATTCTATTACACATCAATCTACTTTGACAAAAATGCAAATTTGGTATACTATCTTTGATTAATGTTCTATTTTAAGTACCCAACCTCCAATCAACCTATTCAAGTTGCTCACTTTAATTTTCCTAATGTTCCACGATCGAATACATTGGTGACATGGCCATCATCTCTTTCCATGCCAAAAATATTGACATGAATTGGAAAAAGAGAAAACGAATTATTTAGTACCCAATCTTTTATTTAATTTTTATTTGAGTACCTCGACTTTTATTTTTCAATGCAGTATTCTTCATGCCTGACGTTAGAAAAGTCATGATTGTTATCCCATGCACATGTGGGTTGAGATTGGAAAAATAATGAGAAAATGAATATTTAATTAACATTGCAAAAAAAAAAAAAAATTTGAAAACAAAATAAAATGTTGATAAAATAAGAATTTACAATGGATACAAAAGACCATTTTAGTACCCCTTTAAAAGCCAAATCAACACCGATTGAAATTCACAACCACGGTAATGGTGTTTAATTCATGTTGGTGGTGCTAAAATGTTCATCCATGATGTTGGGATGTGTTAAAACAACTATCCGATTACCCATCATGATGTATTATAATTCTTAAAGATTTCAATAGAAATTAATCCTAAATATAAATTAGAGAAATTAAAAAATAAAAAAAATACATAATAAGAATTAAAAATGACATGTCATAATATGTGGCGGCACCAAAATCATTTTAAAAACCCAATAATTGTCTCAAAATAGTTAAGAATTCTAATAAAATAAAAATATCAAATAAAAAATAAAATACTATACTATGTGGAAGCACTAGAATAATAATAAAAAAACCCTCCAAAGCCTTAGAAAAGAAGATAATTATGTTCATCCAAAAATATGAGATTTAATTAATATATATACACAAATGATAATAAAATGAGATTAGGGAAGACGACTTGGCTTCTTCTTCTTGATGATGATACATTCAATTTACCTTTTCTGTAAAAAGGTTAAATGTAGTTAAGATATTAATCTATTATTTTCTTGATTACATTCATTTTCACATTTTTCAATATGAATCCACATTTGTTTGCTATGTAACTTAGGCCCTACACCTGCTATATATGTAACCTGTATATATTTTGCATTAAAAAATATTTTTATTCTTTTATGTTTTTATTTTATATTTTATATCTGAAACACATGTTTCACCTGTAGTGCAACATGTTGCCAAACAGGTTCTTGATACGAAGACAGATGAGAAAAAAAATAAAAAATAAAAAATAAAAACAAGCACCTCAACTCAAATAGATGAATTGCAGGTTGGATACTTGCATAAAAAATCAATCCACCGTTAGTACTAAATTTGCAGTTCGCTTCCTCTTGTCTTAATCCACCCCCGCGCCCCCCCATGAAAGGAATCTCCTGCGTCAACGAATAGTATATATTGGGACGCACACCTGAAATTTTTATATCTCGTTTTCTTTTTTGTAAATGCAATACACTACAGTGGTGTCGAACTAGACCCCTGAAATGATGCAGGGCTCGGCAAACGCCAAAATCATCACGAGGGCTCTAGCTTTTTTAGGCCTTGCAGAAAAGCTGAGATCCGCCTTTTTTTTTTCTTTCTAAGGTAACAAAAAAGGGCCGAAGGCCGTAAAAGCACAGAGAGAGACAAACTAACCTAATTTCCATTCTCTTTATAATCACCAATACAACAGAAATCCTTCCATTTCATAGCCTCTCCTACATAAAATTTGGAGGCTCAGGAAAGAAACATGTCTCCCTAACGTCTTAGCCATCCACTTCAACCTTAATGTATGCTACCACTATAAGCAGCCAGTAGCGTCTACAATTAATAGATCGCGTAACAAGAGCTCTAACCTGCACAGCACTCGGTTCTGACCACAGTTGTGACTTGCGAAAAGCCATCGAACTGCCTTATGTCCCCGTCAACCACGTCTGTTGGTCCCTCAGCTACGTTTCGAAAACGATTTAATTTGTCGTCGTTTGGGCTGTGAAAAGGAATGGAAATCGGTTGCTAGAGGACCTGGGCTGGGTAGTTCCAGCTAAGGGAAAACGATTGACGCCAATTTTACAGTATATTGGCATATGAATTGATTCATGGAAAAAGAAACCCAAGAAATTTAGAGGGGCCAATCTAGCTTTGTTTCCAGTCGCCCTCAATTAATATTTACATATTTAAAGATTCCCCGCGACTGCTAAAGCGACCACAAAGTTAGGCAGCCAGCTTTCTCATCTAATTATCATATACTTTGGAGAGGATGCATGTGGGAGTGAAAGGTCTGGAAATTAACCAAGCCCCACATCACATATACCGAATAGAAAAGCTCAAGGAACCACCAAAGTAAGCACTTTCCTAGCTGCACCATAGGATGCGGACAGATAATGGCCAACATCACTCTCATTTGTTTCAATGATCTAATCTGCATGTAGAAACCTAACTTAACATAAGAGTTCACTGAGGTAACATTTGTTTACTTTCCTCAAATATATGATATAGAGAAACGGTGAGGTTAAACACTACAAGACATTATACAAGATGATGACATAAATGTATTTGTTCGTGGTGTTGAAGATATAGTAATTTGTTTTATATCTTGTTTAATTGATAGTAAATAAAACATAAAAAAAATAAATAAAAATTATTTTATTTTTAATTACTTTAAACTTATATATTTAATTTTTTTAACTTTAATTTATATCAAATGTTAAAATTAATAATTATATAATAACTTTAGATATAAAACCAAGACTAGCATCAACCCAAGGCCCAGTACACCGATTCGGGTTTAAGAAAAAAAAAATTTAATCGAACATGAT
>Ga0325404_1005382_pt1 | contig 13489 bp, 8 predicted proteins | sample PopdelMetagenome_18_FD_205664 | JGI IMG/M metagenome (GOLD analysis project Ga0325404, IMG submission 205664) | Populus deltoides microbial communities from Bellville, Georgia, United States - Xylem-Control-R1 | ecosystem: Host-associated > Plants > Phyllosphere > Stem > Wood/Secondary xylem... | reverse complement strand
TGCATTGCAGAGCAGAGAAGTGAGAAGAAGACCTAATTAATTTCAAGAATTTGTCAAACCCATTTCACTCTCAGTCGCGAAGAAGAGCAGATGAGCAGAAGAATCTTGAATCCTTGATCGCCGTTTCAATTCTGAGCATAAGGTTAAATGAGTTTTTAATTGTTTCTTTCTTCTTTCGCCTTTCGCCATCCTCTGTTTCATCTTCTTCCCTCTTTTGAAATTGCAGGAGAGTATAACAGTGGCATCGATTCTTCCCTCTGTTCAGTCTGTTGACCAATCGGTTCTTCCCTCTGTTCCCTCTGTTGACTCATCGGTTCTTCCCACCGATTGACCCATTGGTTCTTCCCACTGTCCCACAGATATGTATCTTTGCTCTTTTATTTTTCTGTTCGATTGACCCATCGAGAATACATGTTCTTCCCACCGTATTATGATCCTTTGTTATTTGCTGGTTCTTTTAGTTCATTTTCGACAGTACTATCATGGATTAAGACTGGCTTTTCTAGATATTGAGGTGGGAGGAACTAATCTCTTATATAAGAATGTAAAGAAGGGAATCGATGATAAGAATCTAAAACAATGAAAAATTCTGAAGTAGAACTTCAAAAAAATTTCTAAAAAACCAACAGCTCAATTGTAATCGATTTCTATTCATGCTGGTAGACTGTAATCGATGTGTCAACTTCATTGATTGTTGATAGAACAGGTAGTGCAATGCTAGAGGGAAACTATGATTGTTATGTGTTTTTTTTATTGAAAACATATAGTATATATACTGATGAGTTTCAAATTCCACATTTGAAAAAAAAAAACACTAGGTCTTGCCCGGGTCAAGAGTTGACCGGCCGGGTCATTACACCAACCAGTCTTTTGATAAACCCTGATTGGTCCAGTCCCTGGATCGACCTGCCAGGCCTATCGGGTTTAATAATTGATATGAAAATAAAAATTTAATTTTAAAAAAATACTCTTAAAACATGAAAATAATTTTACTCATAGCTAATCACTATCACTCGGTTAACATAAATGGTCCCATTACCCATAAATAGTCTCATCACCCAATTTCAATGGCATACATATAAAGCAATCCCATCAAAGCCTCCATGAATGTGTAAACTCGATACACTATATAATTATATGAGCTTTTGATGTAATTTGTGATCTATTACTAAAAATATTTTATGGAGTCTTTTTATCAATATAATATCATATTTTATTCTTAAATAATAAAAGTTTTATTTAATAAAAATACTCTAAACATTAAGACTTAAGGTGTGTTTATTTTTAAATTACAACTGCTTTTCAAACTTTTTTCATTTGAAACAAATATCAAATTAATATTTTTTTTAAGTTGATAGTTTTGATTTATTGATATTAAAAATATAAAAATCTGAAAAAAATATTATTTTTTATATATTTTTAATTGAAAAATATTTAAAAAACAGATTGTAATGCAATACCAACCACACAAGAATTAAATATTGTTTTTCTTAAAAAAAAACTCACATATCATGATTTTATTAGTCAATTTTTAAAACATAACAACGAGGATGTAGGATTATGATTGAATAAATAATTTATTATATAACAATACAATGTAATATTATCTTGCTAAAGAAATTAAATAAAAATATTTTCTACTAAAGAATATATCAAAATACAATATTTACATTATCATCTAACCCCTGGGAGGGCCTCTCTCCAACTTTCTTTATTGTTATATTTCAAATTGTTTGATTTTTTTTAGATTTTATGATGGCACCATCTATTATAGGTTGATTTTCTCTTCAAAGTCTTTGCCCTTATATGACAGTTCAGCCCGCACTAAACTCCACCTTTCCTCTATTAATTTATTATTGTTTGTCTAACAATTAAGTGTTTCTCCTCATCAAGAGGTTTACCTTACACAAGTAAAGAGGATAAGCACAGTGTAATTATAACATCCTCAATTATTTTAATAAAATCAATATTGATTTCTTATAATTATTATAATTTTTTAGGTGAAATATATATATATATATATATATATATATATATAATCAAAGAAAATTTACTAAAATTTCTGCAGAGTCTTTCCTATACTGGAAGGTTTTAAATTATCGACTAAAAATATGTTACACTTCAATACTTAATAATTTCATATCTTATGTATTGTCAATCATCCTAAATTCATCACATCACTAAATCAAGGTATCTCAAATCTTGATTTTTCAATTTCTCATTCATCACATTCATTGTATATTTCCATACACACAACGCTCGCACAATTAATCAGTTCATGTAAAATTAGCATAATATAATCACATGCAATAATAATTTTAACACAATAAAGAAAACTAATAAGTTATCACAAGTTTACATAAATGATTTAATTAAATCAACCGAACTTCAATGTGATTATTAATTGTTACATAACTCATTATAGTACAAAAGGTTTTCTATTACATGATCATTCAAAATTAACAAAACACCACCCTAAATATCTATTATTTGGCTCGTGGCTATGAGGTATCTATAAATAATTTGTACAATAAAAAGTAGTGTTACTACATGAAAAAAAAAATATTAAGTAGAATAAACATGACAACACAATTAAATTGCAAACTCGTCATTATCAACAATTCCATTTTATTAATCAATGGAATTCATTCATCATATTGTAATTTCCTAATCATCATCAACCTAACGTGGCCCACTCATTTCCGGCAATAGCCCTTTTTGTTAATTATCAAATTTCCAAAGCCCAATTTTCAAGGTAATACCTTTCAACCATGTTTGGGCATTAGTTCCATTATCGAGAAACTAATTCCTTCTTCTTTTATAAAGTATTAGTTATATTACCGAGAAACTAATAATTTCATCTCTTACTGGGCATTAGTCCAATTATTAGGAAACTAAATTCATCTTTCTTAAATCACAATTACAAACACGATATATCATTACATTTTAAAAAATATATATTACAAAAAATTGAGTAAAGGAAAATGATAAGATGCACAACACCTACCTGTTGTTGGAGCTCGAGTGGTACCTCTCTATTATTGCACAGCTCTCGTGGCCTCTCCTGTACCAACAAGTTTACCCTGTTATTTTTCATTTCATACTCAAACTATATAATATTATTCTAGGCTTACTTCTAACAATTTAACCTTCATTTCTAATTTTATTTTTATTAATGTTCTTAACAAGAGAGAATTCTACTGCTCAGTCGTATACCTATGCATATTCAAATTTATTTCTTACAACTACCACTAAATTAAGACTCATATCAAAACAACTCCTAAACAAAGTAGAACTTGGCTGATTCTAGGCAACTTAGATTATTAATTCAAGAATATTATCTCTCATTTTAATCATAATTAAAATTATAAAAATTCATCTTCGATTGTAAATTATCTTCTTTGAAATCTAAAATAAAAACTATATTTATATTGAAGGAAAGGAAACTTAATCCAGCCTTTAAGTACCCAAATTACCCAATGTCGCCATTCAATAAAATTATCCAACACAATTCTCAACCCGACATCTTTTATTTTTTTGCCCATATCCGGAGTTTTATAACTCCGAATTACACAAGGTCACTCCTGTTCAAAAGTTAATATCTCTAGCTATAACTTCTATAAAGAAATTTATTTTAAATTTCATACCCATACCATATAATATTAATATTCTCTGAACTTTCGACTATCCAGTTTTTATATATGGACTTTACAAACAACTAAACATTCTATTCCTCTTCTTATTTTTCGAACAAGCATTCCCCTTTCTATATATGTTATAATATCACTAATTTCAACCTTCTAAGGAGCATCGATACAACTTACTTTATATTTAAAATAGTCAAAACTATTTTATGGAAAACATATTCATTATAAAAATTCACAAATATACTACGTTTCACAACCACAATCATAGTTGAGTGTTCAATTTATTTTGGTACCACAACTTCTTCTCTTACCATAATTTATTCTTATTTTTTTTTATCAAAACTCTCCTGAGAAATCAAGCAATACATAATAATTTTTCACCTCTAAATACACTATACTTCCTCAATTCCAAATTATCAACAATACAACATTTCAATCACACTTTGTAATGTAACTAAACTCTTTTTAAAAAATCATTTTCCTCACAACATTACACACTAATTTATCACAATTCCATATTATTAAATGCAATTGTATTACATGCAATTTGATCCCTTATTAGCCGGCCATTTAGCCTTTAAGGAAAATTTGGTTTTTTTAAAATTATTTCTTCCTAATTTAGCACCCAACACAACCTAATCTAACCCAATTTGTTTAATTCACAATCAATTTACATTTCCCCAAATCTCGACTATAAGCCTTAACATGAATTCAACCTCAATTGTTATTTTTTCATATGAGCTTGCTAGATTAGGTTTAGAACTCCTTACCGAATGATAATCTAGTATTTCAATCCCAATTAGTCAAAAAATTCAAAACCTCCCTTTATTTCTCCCTACTGTCGTGACTGCCCATCTCAATTCTCCTTGGTTTCCTTCACTTTTCTATCTTATATAAGTGTTTATGGGTGTGGTGGTGAGTAATTCTCTCAATCTCCCCCTAATCCCTTGATTTATAGTGATTTTCTCTAAGAATTTTGAAAACAAAAATCAAATCTCTCTCCTCTTTTGTTTCAGCTACAGTTGGCTCCTAGACAGAGAGAGTAAGAGTGTTTTTATACTTGTTTCCTTTATTATTTACACTTTAACCCCTCATTTGCATATAACCTCAATTTATCCTCATAATTTCAAATTGATTTTCCTCCCTTCTTATCAAGTGTCATATCACCTCTTATTTCTTCTTAATTTCACCCTTGATATATATATATATATATATATATTAAAAATTTTCTAAATCTTAATTTAAGCTATTTTATTTTTGGGTTAAAATTTTTATATTTCAGAAAAATTTTAATCTAGAGTTTACATTAACATTGAATTACAAGAATAATCCCAACCTTTTATTTGTCTCAATAAAAGGAATACACAAGTTTGTCTTTATATGTTATGCATAATGGTTTTACCTCTCATATAACTTGCACACTACACACTTATATACAACCTACATAAAGAGTAAATACATGGAAGATTACAACAAAAATTGTCCACATATACTAGAAACAAATTTGCTCAATTTTGTCCAAAACAACCAACCGCCAAAAATTGTCAATAACCGCCCCAACTATTGCATCTCTCCCTAGCTTACCACTTAACAAACTAGCTGTCCATTCTGCCAAATCATGTGATGTCTAATTGGTGTGCATGCATGCCTTGGAATATTCATTTTTCTAGTCAGAACTTGTGTCGAACATCAACCCATGACCTGCTCAATCATTGGACGTACACTGCTGCTAAATCTTCCATGTCCTATGTATATTGTCATTCGTGCTAGTAGTGTTTTTTTGTCAAGTCTTAGACTATCCATCATCCAAACTTATTGTCATCCTCTAATATTGATTATGTCGACGTTACCAATTTCAGCATTGTCTCATGGGCTGCCACTGCCCACTATGTTGTTCCAACACTGTTTTTATTAGTATACCTTTGACAAATGTAACCCTATTACAAACCTCCTCCATTAGAAGAACCTAACATCCTCTTTAGACCAAACTTGAAGCACCCCTACACTAAGTTTGTCCATTATCACTTTTTTTTGTTCCCTCCATGAAGCTTATTAGTTTTGCCCATATTCAAACATAATTTTGTCCATCGAATCTGCGATGCTTTGGAAACCTTGATAGTCCCATTGTCAACTATTTTTTCAACCAAACCGTGACTTTTATTCTTCTCCAAAGTCCTATTTGTTTATCAACAGAGTCAAACCAGATTTTGAGACCATTTTAAGTGTTGAAAACCAATCCATTGATCTCCATCTTTGACAAACCTATCACATCTCACATGTTGCCATATCTGCCATAATTATATTCAAGTCCCCTAAAGTTACAAACAACAATACTCATCTCCTTGGCAATCCTATATGTCAAGTTCATTCACCCATAAAACTATCTTCATGAAATTCAGACGCTTCCCCCAACATCCTAGAGATTTTTTTCTCTCCATCAACAACATCACATAAAACCACTTAAAGAATCACATGAACCCCGTAAACTCACCCAACTTCTTAGCCATCCCACATGTAACCTGCAAGTATGGAAATGAGTAAAATCCAGTTTCGGTGATCAACACCATCTTGTGTTGAAGTTCTTTTGGCAAGTCCCTACCCTGCACAAGAATACACACAAAGCATCCCAACATCAAATCCATATAACCTGGTCTTCTATATATTACTAATATACCCAATATACTGTACCATCATCCACAAGCATACTTATTATTATTTTTTTTTTGCTTTAAAAAAACATTTGATCCTACCCATGACAAAACACTTCTCAAATAACTAGATTTTCAAATTAATTGTTGAAATTTTACTTGCAAATGAAAAACAAATGATAGTAATGTTTATATATATTCTCTATTTTATTTTATGTTAAAGAAATTGATTCCTCCCACAATAGCTATCAGTTATCTAGCGGCCACCTAAAAAAGAAAAAAATCTTAAACTTTTTCAGGTTGTTTGGAATCAATTCTTTACTATAATTAAATTCAATTATATTATTTGATTTGAATTCAATTGATAAATAAGTTGAATTTATATTTTTAAAAAAATAAATAAAATTCATTTTGTTTCCTAAATTATCCTCACTAACTTAACCTTATTTCTTCAAAGATTTTTTTAAAAGGGTTAAATAGGTATATTGAAAAAGTTAGTTTTAATATTAAATTTCTCCTTTTTAAAATTATAAATTAGACGGATTGACCTCTTATTTACTTTTATAGTATTTTTAGAGATTGAATTCCTTTTGGAACTCAATTCTAAGCACTTAAAAGGATTCAAAACATAAGATTTCATCAAAACCTTTTAATTGAATTCAATTAAGAGGATTTCAAACATGTTGTTTGTAAAATACCAAAAAACAAGACAACAATGAAAACAACAAACAAAAATAGAGAATAAAAAGTCGTATCGTCTTGTCTCGTCTCTACCTTACACCCACACACCCTTATTTCTTTCTAATGAATAGACTATGCATGTTATATTTAGTTTTATTTTCAACTAAGTATGTGTTAGAATAATTTGGAATGCAGACAGAAATATTAATATTAATTAACTCAGAGGTGTGAAAAAATATATTTTTAAAGTGTGTATTTATACCATACAAAAAGAAAAATGAAAAGGTAAAAAACATAAGAAAAAAAAAAGTTTTTACATGTTTATTTGTAAACTGGTGAATTAAACAAAGTAACCATTAATTTAGATTAATTGTAACAAAGTATTTATAAACTAAATCTTTCAATAAAATTAAAATTTGAAATTTGAAATAAATAAAATTAGTAATAAGTTCAAAGTGTGATTTTTTTTTTTTGTATATTCAAGATTAGAGCATTTATAAACCATGAAATTAACTCACTGATATTTTATTACACTATTAAAAGTTGATTGTTATAGATACTTTGGATGGAATGTTTCTTTATAATATGAAATAAACTTTATTTATGGACCGATTAGATGCATCACTTTTTGAAGAAAATAAATGTCACGTGAAATCATTTACAATAATAAATGGGGGAAGTGGTTATGGGAATGAGACGTCACCATCAACTGAATTCAATAAAATCAAAATCCAGAGGAAGAGTGGATTGATCATCATAATTGTTTTAGGTTTGCCTCCGTTGATCCCGGTGATTCTAATAAATTGTGTATCCTATCCACCATCCATCATGATGAGTCCTCCGCGATTGCTGCAGAATTGCAGAGCCAAAAATAAAATAAATAAAATAAAAAAACCTATCTTTTGTTAATCCAAATATATAATAATAATAATAATAATTTTATGTGAATTCTATTAAAATTTTATTTTTAAAACCTACGTTATAAAAAGCTATCATTTATTTTCTTAAACTATTATAATGGTAAAAACTACCATGATATAAAATATATAATTAAAATTTTTTATTTTTACGGTTTAATTTAAATTTAAAATTATTATTCTTTAATAACTTTGACATTTTACTTAAAAATATTTTGATATATTTTTAATTAAAAAAATATTCTTGCAGGAACACAGTCAACACTTAATTTTCAGTATATCTATAAAAAACGACAAACTACCAAACATTACAAAGCTTTTCTTCTTCTTCTTCTTCTGGTTGGTATAAAATATAAATAGCAAACCAACCGATTTGTTTTCTTTTGAAGAAATCTTGGCATCCGAACCTTCTTTTTCGTTCTTGAAGCTCCGCCTAGTTGTTTCTTGTTTTTTATCCAATTCACTGACCCGACTCCCCTACAACCCGAACCGACTTCCAATTCAAAAATGGGCTGCGTGAGCGCGAAGCAGGCGGTGTCCGTCACACCAGCGTTGGACCATTCCGGAGCGTTCAACACGGGTCGGATTCGGGTCGGCTTGGACCAGCACCCAAGTTTCAAGAAGAATGGGGATCGCCGTCACCATCATGAGATGGTGGTGAGTTGCGGAGGGAGCGAGTTGGGTGAGTCAGGAAGTGCTCCAAGTTCAAATGGCGAGTCGTTGAGCTTTAGATTGAGGAATTTGCACAAGTACATTGAAGGTGAGCAGGTGGCAGCAGGTTGGCCGGCCTGGCTAAGTGCCGTCGCTGGCGAAGCCATTCACGGTTGGGTCCCTCTGAATGCTGATGGTTTTGAGAAATTGGACAAGGTTGTTAATTATATGTTAATAGAAAATACTGTCTTACTCATCTGAAACTGGACAAGGCTCTGCTATTTCATTTTAGTTTATAAATGCATGCATAGCTAGTTCCCCTGGATAGTCAACTTATACTTATGCCCAATTGCTTTGGTAGATAGGACAGGGTACATATAGCAGTGTGTTCCGGGCACGTGAGACTGAAACTGGGAGGATCGTTGCTCTGAAGAAGGTTCGGTTCGACAATTTTGAGCCTGAGAGTGTCCGATTTATGGCCAGAGAGATATTGATTCTTCGTAGACTCGACCACCCCAATATCATGAAATTGGACGGATTAATCACTTCGCGATTGTCATGTAGCTTATACCTTGTCTTTGAGTACATGGAGCATGATATCACTGGACTCCTGTCATGCCCTGATGTCAGGTTCAGTGAGTCACAGGTTTAACTCTGCCTTTCTAGAATTTGTGTTTTTTCCTCAAGACCACTTGGAAATAATTAAATAACTAAATAAATAAAAAAGATTCTCTTAATCTGTAGCATCATATGAACAGTTTACTTTACAAAACAAAGCATGTTAAGGTGCCCGTTGATTGCGGTTTATTTCTGTCCTCTGAATTGCATAAATTACTCTTCTTTTGCAGATTAAGTGCTACATGAGGCAATTATTATCAGGACTTGATCACTGTCACTCAAAGGGTGTAATGCATCGGGACATCAAAGGGTCAAATCTTCTCGTAAACAATGAAGGAATACTCAAGGTAGGAGATTTTGGATTGGCAAACTTCTGTACTTCCGGGCACAGACAACCTTTAACCAGTCGTGTAGTGACTCTGTGGTACCGTCCTCCTGAACTTTTGTTGGGTTCTACCGATTATGGAGCATCTGTGGATCTCTGGAGTGTAGGCTGTGTATTTGCAGAACTTCTTCTTGGAAAACCTATCCTTCAAGGGAGAACAGAGGTAAGCACGTACATGGTTGTGCATTATTATTCATCTAGTCTTTTTTTGTACGATCGGTGTAATACATTAAAAACCAAGGTGCCAAAGATTTATATTGGTTTCCGTGAGTACTTCTATTCCCATATCTTTCTTAGGTTAGAATTAATAGAAGCTAAGTTTATTCATATCTTGTACAATTCTTCGATTCATGAATGGATTGTACAAGTAAAATTCCTTAAAGATTACTCTATTATGATGCTAGATATGCTTTTCTTTTGTCCTCACCGCTACGTGATATGGCAGTGAGGAGAACCAGTTTGTATCTATTACATAATTTCTGTTACTGGTACCAGCCGATTTGGTGTGCAGCTGTTCTTTTATCTAAGAGTGAAATTTAAGGAGGTAAAAAAAAAAATCAAGAAGTTACAACCATCCACCACGAAGCAATATCTAGAATATGGAAATAAAACTTGGTAATCTGCACAGACTTCCATCTGATTATGTGAGTTTGTGCTTCATTTAACAGTAGAGCGTGGCAAATCGCTAACATGCCAAGTTGGGATGATCAGATATAGCTGTTTCCCATTTTTGTTGTTGTTGCAGACTACTAAAGCATTAGATTTAACAAAATTTAGCTGTTATTGTAATTTCTGTTGATTTGCTTTTTTCTTCGAGATTTTGTATGAATGCTCTTCTTTTCCCTCCAGGTTGAACAGTTACACAAAATTTTCAAGCTCTGTGGATCCCCGCCTGATGAATACTGGAAAAAGTCTAAACTTCCTCATGCAACTTTATTCAAACCACAACAACCTTATGACAGTTGTCTTCGTGAGACCTTTAAAGATTTGCCAACAACTGCTGTGAACCTGATAGAAACTCTTCTCTCTGTAGAGCCTTACAACCGTGGGACTGCTTTTTCTGCTCTTGCATCTGAGGTGATTATTACCTCCCATTGCATTTGATATGCTAATTGAAATAGATGACCTTAATTCATATAGCCATGGAAATTGGTATACTTCATGAAGTTCTATTTGAATCATCTTACACTGGTGGATCTCATTTCAGCCATTCTTTCCATTCTCACCAAGAAAAAGAAAAAGAAAAAGAAAAAAGAACAGAGATTTCTTGTCTAACCTTCATTTACTTCCATTTTAGTTTTCAAGTGTTTTCTCTTTTATTGTAGTAAATCAGACGCAAATAGCAGTGGTGTTTCTTTATGGAAATTGTGTGACTTGGTGCCTTAGGTTTGCCTCAGTAGGATTCTTTAAGTACAAGCTTCTTACCTACCATTTTTCAGTATTTCAGCACAAAACCTTATGCATGTGATCCATCAAGCTTGCCAAAATACCCACCTAGCAAAGAGATTGACGCAAAAAACCACGAGGAGGCAGGGAGGTGAGGATTCTCATTTTATCTCATCCAATTTTCTCGTAAAAGATTTATGTCTCTCCTCTGAATTAAACCTTAGTTTTGGCAGCATTACTTTTTCAAATCAATGAACTCAATTCCATATCTGTGGTAACAACTAAGACACGTAATTAGCTGGATTTTTCTAGATAAGAGATTTAGGATTCAAGCAACTTATGGCCATGGAGTTGAATGCCAATCAAAATTCGTCCATTATGCTTCAATGTTGCATTAAACAACATTTGTCAGCCATGTGACCACTGGTATTCCCAAGAAAATGAAACAGATGCCACTCATTAAAATCGTATACCTTAGGAAAAGTCTATAATTGCTAGTGTTGGACATTCAAATACCTGTCAATTTACAAACCGCATGTAGACAGCACTTGAAAATTTATGTCTAGAAACTCTATTGACTAGAGGCTTATAATTTAAAACTCTTGAAATCTCCAGGATTGTAGGTTATACACTTATACTGACATCTAATTATATTGGCTCTGAAATTTCAGGAAAAAGATCAGTGGGAGAGGTCGTGGCACTGAAACAAGAAAGTGTACAAGAAAACCATACGGAATCAGTAAATTGGCACCAGCAGAGGTCTCTCTTGCACACGCGCATGCACACACACATGCAGTTGTTTGTGGAAGCTGATTCACACTGATAGTGACAAGTTCCTTTCTGTCTCCAGGATCTAGCAGCTAGAATACAATGCAGTCAAATCAATACCAGTAATATGCGCATTCCAAAGGTAGGAGATGGCAAGTCCGGTGGAGAGGCACGGAAGCCATCACTTGATAAAGTGGAAGAGATTTTCCACATAAAGAATGCATCCCAAGGAGACATTCCCTTTTCTGGCCCATTACAAGTTTCTAGTTCAAGTGGTTTTGCTTGGGCAAAAAGACGAAATGGCGATGCATCCATAAGATCCCACAGTAGGTCTATTTCAAGAGGTCATTCTAATAATGGATTAGAACCCTCCTCTGCATTGCAAGAGAAAAATAATTCTGACTCAAAACAGCATAATAAAGGGGATCTCATATATGGAGTTCATACCAATTCTAGAGGCCATAATTCATATGAGATTTCTAAGTTCGCATTGCAGAAACAATGGAGTCAGTTTGAACGTCCAGATTCTTTTGATGCTTCTGAGGAGTACCATTCTCAAGAGCTATCATTGGCACTTTATCAAAGAGAAGGAATGGAATCCAAGAGAAGTAATTTGGTATGTGTGTAAATATTAAGCCCGCATCTAACTTCATTTACATTTTTTGTTGAAGATGAAACGAGATAAATTTCTTCATTTTTGCCTGAAAATGCATGTAACTTGTCATATTTTAAATTGAATGAAATTTCAAGTTGGGGATAACTGGGAGGCGGTGATGAACACGGTCAGCAGCAGGGTTCAAGTCACCTAATTGCTGGCTGTTGCAGTGGGGAACTGCTAATTGGGTTTAAGTGGTGGTGTGCTTTAGCAAAGACAATAACAGGGGCAATGATTTTTCATGATTTCTATCTCCTTTTCTATTGAGAGAATCTTGAAACCTCAAAATTTTGTATTTATTCAACTTGAGGGTTTTTTTTTTTTTTTTAATTGTATTTCTATACGTTGAAAGAGAAAGCAAAGATCAGGCTTACTAAATAAGATTTCTACTTTGTCATGGTTAATCCAAGAGTCAGCAAACTTCGACACCAATATCACACCGGGATGATTAACTCTTTGTCCATAGTTCCAGTCGCTTGTAGAGTGTTTGAACTGCACAGAATTTGAGATATGAAATTACCTTTAATCCTTTTCTATGTCATTGTTATGTTAGTGAATTGAAAGGAAAAAAAAAAAACATTAGAGAGGTGCCAATTAAAGTTTAACCGTTAACTCTCTACTGATTTTCTAACTTGAAGTTCAACCTGAACAGGTTTTTCAAGATCAAATGGACAAGGTTGACTTTTCTGGACCCCTGTTATCTCAATCACACAGAGTGGATGAACTCTTAGAAAGACACGAGCGCCACATTCGCCAGGCAGTCCGAAAATCATGGTTTCATAGAGGTATGGAGATGATAACACTAGTCCCCCCACTTTTTATAATATTTTGTAAGGTTTTTAGATCATCATCAATCATACCAACTTGGTCTATGTTCATTGCATTGAATCATGTAAGACCCTAGTTTCATTCGTTTCCTAACCCTGTTGTTATAACCTAAAAATATGATTAATTGATGTAAGGTGTTGAGTTATACCTAAATAATGAAAGTAAATTGAATCTAGATAATTGATCGGGGACAAGAGGTGGCTAATTAATCATTGACTATCAATTCCCATTATGATGGTCATAACTGATGCTGTCATCTATGAAATTCTACTTCTCATAAATTGGTAGTGAAATTATAGAAGAAA
>Ga0325404_1005380_pt1 | contig 13494 bp, 7 predicted proteins | sample PopdelMetagenome_18_FD_205664 | JGI IMG/M metagenome (GOLD analysis project Ga0325404, IMG submission 205664) | Populus deltoides microbial communities from Bellville, Georgia, United States - Xylem-Control-R1 | ecosystem: Host-associated > Plants > Phyllosphere > Stem > Wood/Secondary xylem... | reverse complement strand
AAGCCAAGGGGAGGCTATGGTTGGTTCCCTCACCAAAATAACCCGACCTCAAAGAAAAAGCCCCAACCAGAGCATTATTTTGAAGGTACTTAGAATAATGGTAAATGTTTTTTTAAATATATTAAAAATATATATTTTTAACATATCCATATTAAAAATCCAGAAATATAAAATAAAAATTAAAACAAAAAATATCAAAATTTTTCAAAACTCTCCAATTCAACCACGACACCCCCTTCACCAATCAGCACAGCAGGAAAAAGGAAGAGAAAAACAAGTGACCAATAAAACCCACACGTCCCAGCTGCCCAATTGAATGAAATAAAAAGACCAGTACCATCCTCTATACTGGAATCCCACTCAAGTATTTTTATAAAAAATAAATTTTTTTATTTTTTTATTTTAAAAATTATTTCTTTCATGTTTTCAAATTATTTTAATACATTAATATAAAAAATAAATTTTAAAAATAAATATTATTTTAATTCATTTTCAAAATAAAAATATTTTAAAACACAATATCAACACTCCACACACGCCCAGGAGATCGCAAATGCCATGTTACAGTTATATGGAAGTAAATAATGACAGGTACATCAACCGGTGTAGACAACAATCTCAGCTAATCACATTTCCCTTTGAAAGTTTGCTTTTCAGTATCATTAAATACCTTCCACCCACTATTAATTTTTAATTTTTATTAAAAATATATTAAAATAATATTTTTTTATTTTTAATACTATCACATCAAAACAATATGAAATTATTAAAAATATATATAATTTGAAAAAGATAAAAATAAAAATAAAAATAAATTTTTTTCAATAAAAATTTTAAAACACAAAAACAAATAAACAAATAAATTCTTGTAATCTCACCTTCTACGAATTAGACCCCAACCAGTCATATAGATTTGTCTTCCACTTCACCCAGAGGTGAGGGAACATTAATGAACTATGGGTGATAATCTTGATACTATTGTATAAACCCATTTTCAAATCCTCTTACTTTTTTTAATAATGAAGGGAGCCTTCCATCTCAGAATCTTTTGCATCAAAAACCAAAGAGAACACAATGCACAGATTCAAAGAGAGTTTTCATCAAAACTATTCACCCTCACCTTGAGAAAACAAAATTCTGGATTAACACATACAGTTACGATTGGTATCACCATCCTCCTTGGACCATCCCTCAAAAGAGTGAATCTACAGTATTTTATATAGCTGGAGAGTGGAGAGGTAACCAACAGTTTGATAGTTCTATAACCTATGATTCACCTTCTACAACTCCTTGATTGCCATTTGAATCGCCAGCAGCCGTCAAACCTCGGATCTTAACATCATAGTACACTTCTTCAACTCTCCGTAGGTCATACTTCATGCCTGATCCAGGACAGAAAATACTCATGAAGTCAACTCATATACAATGACATTTGGATTTAAAATTATTCAAGAAAACAAGGCAAGTGGAAAAGGGCTAAATAAAATGAGTAAAATGAAAAAAAGGAGGCTACCATCAAACTTCTTGCGCAGGAAATCATTCCGAAGATTGAGCATGCGGAAGGCTGCGTGAAGATCTGTCATGAACTTCAACACCTTTCTTGGACAATCATAGTCCCCAGCGGTCACTTGGTTCACAACATACCGAGGCTGCAAAAAACATACAAACAATCACATTAAAAGCCCTTTTCTGCAAACTTTATCAATTGCTCACATGTAATTTCTACAGACTGACTGAAGCACATCCACTGCACATAGTTTACATAGGTAGCAGCCCATGTTTCCTTAAATTTCCATGAACTTGCAGCTTGTAAGCGTAAGATATCCTTTTGGAAATCTGAAGACAGCTCTTACCATTTCATTGGACATAAAGCAAACACCTGTATAAACAGAGAATTTAAACATCAGCATTTCCAGTCAAAGAACAGAATGACCAACAACAGGATACTTCACATCCTACAAACAAAGACTGATTATCTGGAAACAGGCAGCAATTAAGATAGGTATTACATATTTTAATAACTGAAACAGGTGTTATCAGGAATGATTTGTTACCATATTTCTAAATATCTTTATACCAGGGTGTTAGCAGAGGAAGGTATAATGCATGCCACTAACAATGTAACAGATACATGCATGAAAATATTCATTGGCGGTATCTTGGTTATATGGCATTATAGACAACACACAAGCATGAACTGAAAATTTATTATCCAAGAATTTAAACAAAGGAAAGGTTTAGGAGTTTGAATCATGGGTTTTGTGCCCAGAATTTCAAAATAAACTATTTGATTTCAACTTGGTACTTCTTCTGACAAGTAAAAAATTTGAACCATTTCAATTTATGCATGCCATTCTTGGGCAAGAGCCATGATAATCTTCTCTATATCATTCTAACATGGGCCTGTCAACCTTCAAACAGTTTGATTTCGACTTGGTATTTAATTCACAGGAATAAGCATTTCGTTAGAGTGGCCTCCTGATACTGGTCAGCATTGGCTGATGAAGTCAAGTGGACAAAACCTGCAGCTATAACCTATGCAGGTCAACACGCAATCACAAACAATCAGACACCACTACCACCTGAATTTTTATATGCCATTCATGTGAATATTTGAATTCTTTTACTTGCTTTGCAATATGAACATATATTTACATGTATACCGGAAACCCTGAGTATATTCAAGCAAACCCACTTTCACCATGAGAACAAAGTCTAATTACCTAATCCATATACATTACCACACAAATCAAACATGCTTTTTTTTTCAAAAAATTACTTACCAATAAGATAGTCCTCAATGTCCAAACCAAACTCCAAGCTGTTCACTGCAGAAGCAACAAGAAAAACGAAAGCATGAGCAAGCGTTTATTAACTAATCATGATTCGTAAACAAGATAAAAGAAAAACATACAGCCAAGTTTTTCCTGAGCTTCAGTGTGCATAAGTAAATTGCCAGTCTCTAACCAATGCATTAAAGTCAGCAGAGAAACAACAATTTGTGTTTCGCTCCTCCAATCACCATGATACCTATACCATAAGGCAATCACTAGCCAAATACACCAAAATGAAGCTAAAAATCAAAATAAAAAAAAATGTCCCAGATTCTTAACTACCTGTAATATTGACCAGGACACTCAAGGATGATTTCAGCAAGTCTATTATATAACCCCTTCAACACTCCAATTTGCGCCTTTGCTTTCTCTAAAACCTCTGCATCAAATCACACAAAAGATTAAAAAAATGCAAGTAAAAATTACTTCTTAGGAGGAGGGAGCATTAAGAGAAAAGAAAACGGTGTCGTTTCTTTAGAACCTGGAACGGGACGGGATTGGTGAACGAGAAGGAGACCAGAGTGCAGGAGTCGAGTGGTGGACTCGATCTCTAAGACAACAGCTCGAATCTTTTCGCGCAATCTTCCTGATTCTTCTAGCTTCAAGCGAAGCTCTTCGAATTGTTTATCTAGTGAGGGAGAGGGAGAATCAGCACCGCCTGACATGGTGAGAGTTGTGGAGAATGAGCGACCTGGTGCTTTTCGGTGACGAGAAATGTGGAGAGGGAGTGAAAGATAGGTGGTGGTGGTGGAAAGGAGAGGGAGTTTGTGGAAAATGGGAGAGAGGTTGAGTTTTGGGTTTGTGTTAGGGTTCAAGGAGCGAGAGAGTGAGACTGTGAAGAAATAGGCGTTTCGAAACGCTGATTTCATTTCTCTCTATAAAAATTCAAACGTGCGCTTACTGCATGATAAATAAGATGGACGGAATCCGTTTTAATGGAGGGAGAAATTTATTTTTATTTTTAAAATGATATTTTTTAAAAAATATATTAAAATAATATTATTTTTAAAAAAAAATTATTTTTAATATTAATACATTTGAAAATATTTAAAAAATTAAATTTGAAATAAAAAAATAAAAATATAAAAAAATAAAAATATTTTTAAAACACCAAAATATTAGAGTTGTTTATTCAGGGAAATACCATTTTATAGCCCATGTGTTGTGTTTATGTTGAATATATATATATATATACACACACACACGTGGATGTAAAAGAGTGATTAGTATAGATAAAGAGAGAAATTATCAAGTTGAGAGAAGAATTACAAAGAGAATAAAATCTAAACCACAAATATTAATAATTAAGAAACGGAACGAGTAAAATTGATTTTTCTTTTTTTTATTTATTCTTGCATCATACAAAATAAAAAATAAAAAATAAAAAAGTATCAGCTCTCTGCTTCTCTAAAAATAAAATACAACAGGATTGCAGAACTTATGTTGGATCATTACAGCTGATCTAGATGACTAATTTAATTAATGTGTTAGCTATATATCTGCTGTATTCACTTTTCAGGATTTGTATGATCTCTACAAGGGTATCAAAACTGAACAACTCTGATTTGTACACTAAGAACATGGACAAAGAACGATATGTAATTTCCCAACTCACTTCTTTTGGAAGGTCACCAACAGGAAAAAAGCTGCAAAACGGCTGAGTATGCCTGTCAGAATGAGAAGTTGTAGACAAAGACCCCAATGACCAAGATCGTAGCCATTTTCCCTCAGTGAGTTGCAGCGAGTTATCAACCAGACACCGGAGTACCTAGAATACATAATGCAGGAGAACGTTAAATGGGCTGGGTAGTTCGAATTAGCTAGAGATAAGCTAAGTTACTGACACAATGACAAACCTTTCAGCATTTGCAATAACAAAAGCTTCCATAGCCCACTTTGGGTAGCACAGATATCCCAAATGCCTCACCAGTATACTATCTTGCTCCTGGCTTGCAACAAGAGTCAGGACAACAGGAAGAAGCACTGACCACTGCATGAAGTGAAAACAGAATTTGAAGCATATTTGGTAGAAAATGAAGAAACTACATGTATTGAAATGCGCTGTGAGATGTCAGTGGAATCTTCTATGACATACCAGCTGGGCAGGACCTGGTGCAAAGTAGATTGCAAAAATGTAAGCTATGCCAGTCACACAGTACACTAGGCAAAGCAGAACTACATAATTGTCTGCAAATGTTGATCTAGGACTGTTGAAGAAATAAAACATGGATAAATAAACTAGAGGCTTGACAATTGTGTTGAAATGATCAATTGTGTCTTTTGATAAAAAATAAGCTAGACTGCTGATTCCAGATTCACTCTCTCTCCAGTAATGTAATTTATCCTGCGTAAATGATCGTAATGCTGCAATCTTGCATAGCAGCGCTGCAATCAGAAATGAAGATTGCATGTATGAGAAAGAACACAGCACAACATATTTATTTAATTAAAAGAAAACTCTGTTCCTAAACGATTGAGATTAAAGAGAGGATTGTAGTTTCCTGGAAGATGCAAAACAAATTCCCATCCCCTTATTCTTGATCAAGAGCATATCAACTTCATTACTAATATGGCATGGTTAACGAGTTTGTGTTTGTCAACTTACAAACAGCAATGACAGTGTAAGTATAACCAAGGGACCCAAATGTTTCATCGTCCACTTTAGCAAGAGTTCCTAAGCAGGCTCCAGCCAGTAATAGAATCAAATAGTCAACTGCTTGTAGTCTAGCTTCTCGTAGTCGTTGCTTGCAAATCCTGAAAAGAAACGATATGTACAATAAAATGTCTGTGTAAAAATACTTCAAATTGCACAGCCATGCAGTGTTCTTTCAAATAATCGATGAATTTTGGACCACAAAATACCAGTTTAACCAACATGTATCTTGCCTTCACTAAGCTTAATTAAGTAAATGCCTATAAATCCTACAAAATAAAATTTTCCCTTGCATGTAAAAAATAGCAAATATTCAATGGTTTATCACATCATAATTTACTAACTAAATACGCACCTTGTGGATTTAGGGGTTTCAGAAATGACCAACAAAATTGATTATCTTAAAACTGCATCTTCCAAAGCAAAGTTGCTTATTAATTTGTAAGCCTGGAATAATTGAGCTCTACCCAACATTTCAATTATCGTTGTACATTATCAGAGCTAATTAAGCCAAATTAGTCATGAAATAATCTTTAGAGGATATGAGTTGACTTCAACAAATGCCTCGGAATTAGACAACCTTTTCTCACATATGCTTATTGCATAGAAAATAATAATTGATTTCATACCTTCCAACGAAATATCTATACTGACGGGAAACTCCAGGAGTTCTTCGGTTGGATAAATCCTTAGACTTCAAATAGTTGCGCTCTATATGATCTCGATGAAGCTCAACATTAGAAACAACATCTGCCCATAAATCCCCAGCAAAAGATTGTTCTGTGGACTCCGCAGCACTTGAGTTTAAGCCAGAAGAGGTTGCACCAATGCTATCAGCATAGTGCAACATGTCTGGTGGTACTGGATACCCGTTATGCAGCATCCATCTGATAGGTAGTTGTTCATGAGTCACATTTGAGTTTGTTTTCACTATACCCTCCAGAATGTCAATATAGTGATCTGGAGGAGTAACACGCTCTGGTACAGTGATCCCAAGGCCAGCAAAGTATTCTTCAACTTTCTTTGCAGATCCATGATAAACAGTGAGGCCACCTTTTGCCAGAAGTATAAAATCATCAAACATCTTGAACAGGGCATAGCTGAATCAAAAGAAACTAACCATTAAATCCGGAAAATTTGTGGATCGTTTTTTTATGATGAATAAACCATTGTCATGGCTCATGTAAAAGGCCAGGATTGAAATATAACTTGATAGATAAGTATTCAGATGATCCCTTTCTCTGTCTTACTATTCATTCGCATCACCTTTCAAGTTTCTTAAGCATTCACATCAAGTTAGAAAAGTGAAAGGGCTGCATTGGGATCTCTTGGTAGTGTCTTGTCTAGCAAATCTTTTATTTTCCTCAGATGCAGAATGCAAAGGCTTTACACCGAGATATGAACTTCCATTTTACTCTTCACTATATATTATTCAAGAACAGTATATTTGTGTTAAATTTCAGGGGTTGTGGAAGTTCAATAATCTGATAGGCTACGTACAAACTACGAAGAATAAACATCTGCAACAAGGGGCAGTGTTTTATCAGCTATAAGTCACACCTTGTGTTTTTCTTCTTTTGTTGCTCAAGCTACACTGATTAGAGAACCAGATACAATTATCAAGCATTTGATAGTTTACAGGAGGGAATATCTCTATGGCATTTTGGCTTCAGAGAGAGAAGAAACTTACCTTGGTTGATGTACTACCATGCAGATGTTTACCCCTTCTAGTGCTTCACGTCGTAGAGCTCTTATAAGTAACAGTGATGATGAACTGTCCAAACCAGAAGTAGGCTCATCTAAAATCAGCAGTGAAGGTTCCATGACCATTTCAAGCCCAACATTCACACGTTTTCTCTGGCCTCCAGAAATTCCTCGTTTCTCCACAGTCCCAACCACAGAATCCCTCACTGTCTGCAGTCCCAATGCCTCAATAACTCTTTCAATAACCAGAACCTTATCAGCTTTAGGCATGTCGGCAGATAATCTCCAGTAAGAAGCCCAACAAGAAAAATATTAGAAAAAATATAACAAGAGTGGAGTAGCAGAATCAGTAGAAATTAACTGCAAAGCAGAGAATTCAACTGTGAAGGGAAGATGCCACATGAACAATAGCAGTTGAAGGGAAGAAGTTTAGCGAGAAAGTTGAAAAGTTGACGAATTTTTGTGATGCCAAGTTAATAGACTAGGAGACTGGCTATCAAAATTAAGCATAATTTCAAGAGTTTTTTGTGTTCATTATTAGGAAAAACATTAACCAAAAACAACAGATATAACTGGATCAAGATTAAGTTACATATTTTTACGTGGGAAAAGAAAATTGCATCATTTTCCAGATCTGAAAATTGCAGATGTAATTGTTGAGTTGAGTTACAGTTATGAAACCATGAGCAGAATGATTTTGCTTATATATGCTACTGTCCTCTTTATATTTCTCCATGTAGAAACAATAATTACTTGCACTTAGGAAAGGAAATGGGAAAATACACGAGTAATAATAAATACATTAGCAAAAACTGTTAGATGTTGCTTACCGGCACCTTGCACTGAATCGCAGATTTTCTTCCACTGTCAGGTTCCCATGAACAATGTCATCTTGTGGAACAAAACCAATAATTTTCTTATATGAATGGATTGATTCATTCTTCCCATTTATGAGAATTGAGCCTGTCATAGTGCATCCAGTTGCTTTTCCTGCCAAGGCAGAAAGAAAAGTAGTCTTGCCAGCTCCAGATGGTCCCATGACAGCAGAAACTCTGCCGGGCATGATTTTCCCAGTGACACCCCTCATCAGATGTTTCTTTTTGCCTTTCAACGTGAGGGTTAAACCCTTAAATGCAACCTCAATCACAGGCCTAGTCTTGACATCAGTATCAGTAGCCATTGAAATTATTCCTGAGAAAGTCAGGTTCTTTTGGTCCTGCTGCATAGCTTTCTCCTTCTCAATCTGACCATATGCATACTTGAAAATTTGGGTGTGAGAATGCAATTGTTTACCCTTTGGCATTTGCTTTTTTATATTTTTGTCTCCAATCTCCAATTTAAATCCTTCCTGACCATCAGGATCATCTTCAAGAGCATGCATCATTTTTGTAAGGGTGCTTGGATCTTTTTTCTTTGCTTTCTCGGATGATGCACTTGCAGTACCTGAAGGCATAGGTGGTAACAAAGCAGCCTCAGATTTACCCACATCTGAAACCTTTGGCTGCTCTGCTTTAAATCCAGATGTTCTGCGAGAAAATGTCTGGGACAACTGTGCTTGCAGCGCGGATCCCCCTTTCTTGGCAACATTTTTTGCAACTTTCCACCTTTCACGTGCTTGTGCAGTTTCTCGTGCTTGCCTTGCTGCGGCTTCTCTGGATTTAGCTGCTCTTTTTTCTCGTGTAGAGAGAGCCTGGTCAGAGCAGTTAACAATAATGAGAAGAAGAGTAGTCACTGCAGCCTGCACAGGTAAGTGAACAATGTCAGATACTGGCGGATCCAGTTAATCCACAAGGAACGATCAACAAGTATTTTGAAAGGGGATGCTAAATTTCATTATGGAGGACCTTCCTTCTTTTTTTTTTGTAGTAAAGAGTTTTCAAGATTCATCAGTGTAAGTTAAAAGAGCAATGAAATGAAGTCCCCTAAAGTCAATTCTGAATGACATGGTATCAAAAGCAAATATAAGTTCAAAGCCACAATTCAGAAATTTTTTATTCTGCAATCAAATTTCTTTTCTAAGACTAAATGAGGATAACTTACAATAAGCATGATTCCGTATGCATGAAGGTTTTGGTTTGCAGTATTAGGATGGCATGTGACTAACTTGAAGCACGCTGCAAAATGATCCAACAAAATCTTGTTGTCAAATATCCATCCCTTGCCTTGCAAAGTAAAAATAAATGAGTAATTTTTTCTGAGATGTGCATTCTAGCGAAAATAAATAACAAACAGTGAGTTCTGGAGGATGATAAAAAGTATCTGCAAGCAGTAGCTGATATAAGGTGTGGTGCTTCAAACTGTCTTAGAGTGGTATATATACTGATTAGGTCGGTGCAAAATGTTTCCTGGTTCTTACTTAAGCATCTAACTATCAGAAAATTTTGTGGTAAGAAGAAAATTACAACCCTGTAATTTTTGTTATATTCAAAATCGATAAATTTACTAAATGAGAAGTATTTAGAACATATGATCTACTTCTATCGTTATGCTTGCTTCCTATTACTGAGATTTGACTCTGAGATCTCGTTGGTTCTGCCAAACATCATGATTCGCAGACTACTAGGACTAGGAAGACTGGAAAAGCTAGAATCCTTTTTCTTCAGCACTGAATTCTAAAACATCACAAGTTTCCATATCACCAGAAATAACCAAAAACTTACATATTTGAGAAGTGGAGCCCATCCTGCAGTAATGTCTGTATTCATGAATACAAAAGATTAGATAGTGATGCTAAGCACTACAATGGTGCACCATCAAATGAGATTCAAGCTTGACATTATCTAGCAACAGATTCATGTTGTGAGCGATTAAATACTTTGAGTTTTGGGATAAAGAAAACAATACCCACTACTGCAAGGAACTTTAAGCGTTGTTCTTGGGCAGTATGATCCTGGTGCACAGAAAATTTCACTACTCGTCGCAACAGGAGCCCATGCATCTGCACCACCACAAGTATGATTTGGATGTCCAGGGGGTATTTGGTAACCATATCTGCAAAATTTCTCTACCAATAAATATTACGCTCTATGACAAACCACAAATGGTTTGGAAGAGGAAGAGAAAAGGATTTCAAGGACAAAAATACGAACTTACGGGGTACACATTCCGGTAGTTTTATTAAGCTTTGCGGATGGACAATAAGAACCTAATGGGCAAGCTGAATTTACAAGACCACAAGAACAATAAGAAAGGGCACTGGAAGATCATGGACATGTATAGTTGTACATTGCAAAAACAGCAGTAGCAACTATACTCACGTATCATGCAGGTAAGGCCTTGGGGGCAGAAAAATCCCTCACAACACGGTTGACAGTCACGAGTCCTTAAAGGCATGTCCTTTGAATTATAGAGATCGATTTTCTGATTTGGATTAGCACTGCAACCCCATCCTGGTTCACACCCATTAGGCCACGAGGATAAATTGCAGTTCTTATTTGGTTTTAAATAGTGAGTCTGATCTGTTGTCCCCTGCCCAAAGAGACTACCGAAGTAGAATTTGATTTCTGCTGCTGTACACAATCTCAGAGTGATATCTCCTGTTCAGTGAATCACAAACCATCATGAAAAACTAGGCAAACAAATACAAGCATACAAAATTTGTCAGCACAGCGAAGGAACCCTCAACAAAATAAACTTGAAATGTTTGTTTCCAATGGACTTTGTTTATCATCCTGTTGTCCACCATAACTTGGCAAGCAAACCATCCAAGCATCTCATCGTCATATGTGACTTGGTGTAGTTTTTCTGAATGGCAAGTTGGTCATTTCTGGGGGATATGACGTACATTTTCATGCAACACCTTCGTTCAATTTCTTACAAGAAGCTGATGCATTTTTCATTTGCAATTTTCACTCCTTCAAACAGACCAAAACAGTGTTTTTGGGGGGGCCCCCCCCCCCCCCCTCTTTGAATAATGATGGCATGAATCTTTGAAAATGTCAAAATTGTAAAGCTTCATATGTCATTTTTGCATTATTTATCCATATAGAAAGCATCACGGCAATGAATAGTCTAAATGGTCATACCTTTAATCTTCTTGATACAATTAGTTATGAAATCCAAGTCTCCTTCAAAATCGAATGCTCTTTTCCAATCAGCTTTCCTGGAAGTCAAGGAATTCACTATAAAAAAAGATAAATAAATAATTAAAGCAAAGCAAGGCTAGATATGAAAAGAAACAGTACTCACACATTCTTGATGCAAAAACTCAGACTATCCATTATATCATCACCGAACACTACAGAGAGATTTGAAAGCCTTCTGTAGATCGTATCAGTAATAATAGGAAGCAATGCTGGGTTGCCTGTTTGACTATAATCATCCCCATCAACACAAAATGCATTTGGTGATAGATTGAAAACAACAATAAGAAACAACAGAAAACGTGACACCCGACAAATACTACTGATCTTCAGTGCACTCATTTCCACAAGTCTTTGTAGGTCCCCAAACTACAAATTTTGGAAAGACCACCCAATGACAACTAATTAAGAACCCACATTCCAATTTCTTTGAGCACTCAAATTTGGACTAATCCATTGGGGATCAATTATGGCATCCTTTATGATGGAAAATTATAAACCTTGATGGAACAAGAATATATGGCAAGAATTGGAAAGGGAAAAAAAACTAAGAATCTTATCGGTAAAAAGACCATCCAATCCAATGGGAGCTTGAGAATGAGAGCGGAATGTTAGAAAACAATGGAGGTTGATGGTGGCGGCAATGAAGAGAAGAGAGAGAAGATTTCAGGGTCAAAAGCAAATGAGTGAGTTGTTTGGGTTGGAATTTGAAAGGGAGTCCTTGGTTTTAGGGATCAAGAAATGGCGGGGAGAAGTGAGTGCCTAAAAAGGCGGTGACAGTGCCATGTACAGGGCACTTGAAACTGTTTGTTTTTATATTTTTAAGATATTTTTAAAAACAATTAATTTTTTTATTTTTTTATTTTAAGTTAATATATTTTAATAATTTTAAATTATTTTAATATGCTAATATTAAAAATAAATTTTTTTAAATAAAAAATATTATTTTAATACATTTTTAAATAAAAAATATTTTAAAAAATAACTATAATCACACTCTTAAACACCTCTAATATTTTTTTTATTTTATTTTTCTGTCTTTTCACTCTACTAATAAAAATAAAAAAAATAGTGCAATAAATTAAAAAATATATGATGAAGAATTAAAGCCCAAAGTTGATAATAAATGAACATATAAATATTTTATAAGTGTTTGCTATGTAGGCTACATAGAATAGATATAATAACTTGTTAAATAAAGGAATGAGCGAAGCAGAAATCAATTTTTATTTAATCCTATAATAATTAAAATAAATATTTAAAACAACTTCAAAGATTTAAAAATTAGAGAAAAAATTTATTTGTTTAGTCAAAATCCTCATTTCTTACCTATGCATTTATTTTCTTATTTTGATTAAATAAGTCTTTTTTTATTAACAACATGATGTTTTTAATAAACACATTAATGTAATTAAAATAAGCATTGGCAAGAATTCTAGTAATGTAAACTCATGAAAAAAAAATTATTTCTTGAGTCAAAATCCTCTTTTAATTATGCATTATTTTTTTATTTTAAAGAAAACATGTTTTTTAAAATAAAAATCTTATCATTATCTAAAAGGCAAGTATCAATAAAAAAATAAAAAATTCATATATTTACAATTTTTATGTGTTTATATGAAAAAAATAAAATAAAAGAGTAATTAATTTGTGAAAACCATGTTAAAATTCATACTAAAAAATAACAAAATATATATTCTATTTTCATTGAATATTTAAAAAAAATTGCATACAAGATTTCTATTTAATTATTCATAAAATAATTGCAAATATTACCATAAAAAGCTTGAGTTTTATTTATAGATAATGACATAATTTAATTATATTTAAAAAAAATATCATTGTAATTAATTATCCAAAAATAATTTTATTATATATATATATAATCAATTTTTAAGAGCATTGTAAATGAACATCAACAACTTAGGCTTAAACCCACGTGCTTGATCCAAAAGAAGAAAGACTCACGGGCTTGTCTAGACTTAAAAATGCAAGCCACGTGCCTTTTTTTTAAAGGTGATGCCAAAGTTTTTTTTTAAATAAAACAATAACATGTGATGAACAAAATACCATATTGTTTACTATAATATATTTTGATAGCCTCTAGTAACTGAAAAATTAAGACCCAAGTTTCTTGGTTATTAAAATTCAAATTTTAATTTATTTTTATCTAAAAACATTATAAAAACCTCAATAATTTTATTTTCAATTTCAAAATAAC
>Ga0325404_1005378_pt1 | contig 13495 bp, 10 predicted proteins | sample PopdelMetagenome_18_FD_205664 | JGI IMG/M metagenome (GOLD analysis project Ga0325404, IMG submission 205664) | Populus deltoides microbial communities from Bellville, Georgia, United States - Xylem-Control-R1 | ecosystem: Host-associated > Plants > Phyllosphere > Stem > Wood/Secondary xylem... | reverse complement strand
TATAATCATGAATGCCTGACAACATTTACAAGTATTAGCATTATTCGAATAAGATAACTAATGTAATCATGTTAACAATTTATAATCTGATTGGAACCTCCTTTGTGTGTGGTTTCCAATTGAATAATAAAAGTTTACACTATACTTGTTTGAAATACCATTAGTGGATCCTCTAACCTTGACATGTGTTGTTATCATTGTTGAATCTTTACATTAATCTTCCATCTCAAAGTTCTCATCAACTTCTTTATTATTATTATTATTATTATTATTATTATTATTATTACTATTATTGTTGTTGTTATTGTGTTGCTGTTAACTATAATTTATACAATTAACCTCTGTGTGGTTCGACCCCGGTCTTGCCGGGTTATTTATTACTTCGACACTCCTGCACTTGGGAGAAGACATCAATCTTTTGGTCGTGTCACTAATATTCTGGTATTCTTTATGAATACCAATAATTATAGTTGACTTATCTTAGTTGTCAATCAATTTGGCATTCCCATTATGAAACCAACATTTCGGTATTCCTTTCAAATACCAATCAATTTTTCTCAAATTACATATCTTATTTTCCATACACACTAACAATACCACTATTCGTATTTTCATGAAATTAACTAGTTCACAAGTAAGATTTGCGGGAAAATTATAAAGGAACTGCCACGAGGTACAATGTACTTATTTGTAGTCTGACTATGAGCGGCTTCACCAGCTTGCTAAATCACCCCAACAATCTCTCCTGCATCGATATGATTTTTAATTAATTGTTATCATCGTATAAAAAAAAAACACTTTTTATTTACTATAGCATCTATTACAATTCCACTATGTTATTCACCCACAACTAACTTCATTTCTCCTTTTAAACTTATTTGATTCAATTCCTATTATCATACAATTATTTAACATCTAAATGAACATAAATTTCATTCCTTACAAACACAACTACAAGAATAATACAACAAAAACTCACTTCAAGTACAACAATTTCTCAAAAGGCATTGAATTTCTAAAACATTAAAATTTTCTTTTTCATCGTATCAAAAAAGAACCATTAATCAAAACCATAATCCACATGCTTAGTTATTACAATTTCAATACATTTACAATATTAACACAAATACATCTAACCCCCTTTGTTTGTCTCTTAATAATTGGCACCTAAGCTTCATTACCCATTCAAATTTCTTTATTATTTCAATATGATTTCACTCTTACAACAACCTACAAGGATCCAAGAGACCTGATTTCTAAAATTCCCATTTTCCCCTAATTTCATCTCGAGAACCCTTATTCAATTTTGATTACTTTTGTTCAAAATCACTAAACTCTTGTTTGAATTGATACAAAGGGGTTTCAAGCACTTTACTTGGTTATAAAACATATTTTAAAAGTTGACCTGTCAAGATTTTCCCAAAGCTTCTCTCATTTCCTCTTCTTTCCTCACTTTCTCTCTCTAATTTAATCTTCCCTCTCTTTGATTTTTAGTGTAAAACTATTTCTCTCTCTTAAAATCCTCTCTTTTCACTCCTAACAATCACTTTCTAACCCTTCAAAGTGAAAGAAAGGAAGAAGAAATGAAATGCTATCTTTCTTCCCTGACTACACACCATCAGTTTTAAAAAGACAATACCCAAATGGCTTGATCGTTTTGAGAAACGATCAGTTCGTTTTATTAAATTGGTCTAGCCATTTTGAGAAATGGCGAGACCATTTTTAACACTAGAAAAATAGACATTTTCAGTGTAAAACCTTTCTTCTTTTATCTTTTTAAATCCTTTTCTTTTCTTTTCCTTTTTCTTATTTTATTTCATCACAATAATTTTGATTTTATTATTATTTTAAATTTATGTCCGGGTTTATATTCTTCCCTTATAACAAGAAATCTCATCTTTAAAATTTAATTCATTTATGTATCTGAAAATAACTCTAGGTGCTTTTCCTTTATCTCTAACTCTCGTTCCCACATTATCTCTTCGATTTGAGAACTTTTCCAAAGTATCTTTCCCTTAGGAATTCTTTTATTTTGGAGTTTCTTCTTAATTCCATCTAATATCTATATTAGACGTACTTCTAAAGTAAAGTCCTCCTTTATTTCTAGCGAAACTTGTGGCAACACACAAATGGGATTAATCCCAGCCTTCCAAAGTAACGATACATGTAATATAACATGTATATTTAATATGTGCAGTGGTAGAGACAATCTATATGCATCATGACATATCCTCTGAACTATCTCAAAAGGAAAAATATATCTAGGGGCCAATTTTCCTGTCATCCCAAACTGTATAATATGCTTCCACAGTGCAACCTTAAGGAACACTCGATCCCCCACTTCAAACTCGAGGGGCATTCATCTTTTATCCATATAGCTTTTCTAATTATCATGAGTTTTTTTCATTCTATCTTTTCTGATCTTCACTTTCTCTATGGTAATTTGCACCAATTTTAGACCAATTAATTTCTTATCACCTACTTCTTCCCAATAGGTAGGAGTTCGACACCTTTTTCCATATAAAGCTTCACAGGGAGCCATACCCCCAATAGCTTGGTAGTTGTAATTATAGGTGAACTCCACCAATGGTAGGTGATTCTTCTAGTTTTCTTCAAACTCCAATACACACAACCTCAACAAGTCTTTTAAGGTCTAAATGGTTCTTTCTTATTGTCCATTCGTTTGAGGATGAAATGTAGTACTCATATTCAACTTTGTCCTTAGAGCACGCTGGATACCTGGCTATAACTAGGATGTAAACCGAGGGTCTCGTTCAAATACTATAGATACTAACACTCTATGTAATCTTATTACTTCATTCATGTACAATCTTACTAACTTATCAATTAAATCTGTCATTTTAATAAAAAAGGAATAAAATAGATTTTGTTAATCAATCCGCAATAACCCAAATTACATCATTATCCCTCTTCCCTCAAGGTAATCTAGAGATAAAACCCACAGTGATGTCCTCTCATTTCCACTCAGGTATCGTAAGTGGTTGTAACTATCTAACAAGCTTTTGATGCTTTACTTTTACTTGTTGGCATATCCCACACTTAGCTACATATTCTATAATTTCTATCTTCATATTTGGCCACCAATAAAACTCCTTCAAATCATGGTACATCTTAGAACTACTAGGATTTTTGCATGTATTTTTTACATTTAATTACCAATTTATTGAATTCATGAGAACTTGACAAATATTTCAATAACCTTTAAAAATTTTAATTCATGAGAATTAATGATCAATATTTTGATATAAATTTTGGACCTACAAGTAGGCTGATATTGAAATACCAAAAGTTGACTAAAAAATTCCTAGAATTATTTTAGGTATTCATCAATTTTAATTGGATGTATTTTTCACCACAATATACAAGTTGTGGAAAAGTCTTTCGCCTCCCAAGATAGGTGAACCTTGTCAAGGAACCTACAGGGACTCTTCCCACAATAATTTATTTGGGCACACGAGCCCATAATGAATTCAAAATGCAAGATTTATTTATGAGAATAAATCTTTATTTTAAGCTATAAATAAACCATTGGTTAAGAGCTCATCAATACCTTGAAGCCACATCTAGATCACACAATGAAATTACTTCAGGTAAAGTACTTTAGGGATATTAATACTTTTCCTAGTTACAACCGGTGTCTTACCCTAGAATTTCATATAATACCAGTCCACCCGGATCTCCTAGTGATCTTGAATCAAACAATCAGGTGGCAATTCCTTAATCCAAACGTTGTAATGTCGTGCACGCACATGCGACAAACTATACTTCAATTTTATTTAATAATAATTCTATCTTTTGAAAATTTTAAATAATAAATGTTTTATTTTGAATTATAAATTAAAGATGCTAAAAAAATTAATTGTTGGATGATATTAAGAATATGAAAGTCTTGGAAGGTATGACACTAAATTGGTGAAAATATAGGATGATGGAAAAGTTGAAATCTTTATTTACAGGGTGTGAAAATTTAATTAAGTCAATAACTTGATAATGAAGTAAATAAGGGAAATTTTACTAGAATTTGAAAAAAAAATCCCACACTTTCAGTGAAAATATAATATGTATATATGGAATATCATGGGATTAAATTTGGGGTTGTTACAATATGAACTCCAATATCAACTTAAACTAGCTATTAAAGGCCAAACTTTCATTTCGAAATGCAAGCTTTAATTGATTTCATTGCGGAATGCTCCTTCACCAGGCCATTCTCCACCTGAGGTTGAAACTGAAGTAGAAAAGGACCAATTCACCACTGAACCTTGAGCATTACATGTTAATAAAACATCAAACATGAATAAGAACGAAGCTGGACTTGTTTTGAATAGCCTTGGAGGGCAAACCTTTAATTATACAATCTACTTAGAATTCTCATCCTCTAATAATATAATAAAGTATAAAGCTCTCTTGGTAGGCCTCTGCTTAGCAGAGAGTTTGAATGCTGACCTACTCATGGTATTTAGTGACTCCCAATTAGTGGCAGGACAATGTTAGAAGATAAATGGAGCTAAGGAACCTTACATGGTAAAATACCAATATAAAGCTCTTTCACACATCAGATCAAAGATGAAAAGTTAATCTTTATCTCCAAAATTTAAGGAGAAGACAACAACCAAGTTGATCTCCTTTCTAAGCTTGCTAGAGGGAATTTGGTGGAATTGCCACCTTAGGTATGGATTGGAGAACCCATACAGGAAGAAAAACCAAATATAGAAGAAACAAGTAGCATGGTGGTGGTCATACATGAAGCTATATGAAAAGATTGGAGAACCCCTCTCAAGTAATTCTTACTTAATAGGGAACTACCATCAAACATGATAAAAGCCACTAGGCTAACTAGAAGAGTTGTACGGTATTGCCTTCAGAGTGGTGAAGACTTTGTTGTGGAAGTGCATATCATCTGAGAAAAGTGAATATGTACTTAAAAAGATCAATAAATGGATATATGGACTTCACACAGGAGCAAGAGCCTTGGTAGCCCAAACAACCCGATGAGATGGATCATTTAGAGTGATGAGAGTGTTCAAGTCTAACACTTATCAATTATAAGATGAAGAAGAAAAAAATCTTCCACATGTATTGCATTTTGATCACTTATAAATGCATTTCAATTGAAGTCTCAAATATTGTCTCTACATCTTTAGGATCTCCAATCAGATATATCTTTAAAATTTATGTGTCCTGTATAAAACTTAATTTTTTCTCCTGTTTATTTCTCCAAGTTAATTTTAACTATAAAGGTGAACTTATCTCCAAATATCTCCATATTATTTTCTCCAAAGTTTATAGATACAGTTACTTCATCCAAAGTAAGATTGGATTAATTCTCCATTACCACCTCCATATCTCCATGTTATTTTTGCCAAAGTTTAGTCAATTTTCTCCGAGGTTTGTTTATTTGGTTATTTTCTTCAAAGATTAAATTAAATCTCCATGGAAATCTCCACACTTCCATATTATTTTTTTGAAAATTTATTTCTCTATGTCTGAAATTCTAAGTCAAAATAATTGATAAAACACAATATACAATGACCTAGGTTAGGATTGGTCAAATTGAACTATCCTTTAGTTCGGTCAAACCAAACTACTCTTGAAGTTCAGTTGGACCAAAATACTCTTAAAGTTGGCCAGGCTGAACGAAGTCTATAAACATAGGTATTTTTTTTTACCGAGCTATTATTTAATCCAACTTAAAAATTTTGTTAAATTGGATTATTTTTCTTGTTACACCCAATGATCAATCTCCTATAAACTATCAATCTCCAAGTCATACAAAAAAATTCCAAGAAATTCCATCTTTTTTTATTCATTGTAAAACCATGCACACCATAATATTATATAAAAACACAATCCCAAATATATCAAACATAATTCAAATGCTACAAGATAGAAAGATTATTTATGGTTTCCTACTCCTCTAGCTCATTAGATGAATATTTCCTTTTAGAGGTTACTTGAGCTCTTCCTAGTTAAAGTTCATCAAAAGGAGGCACATTGCCATGAATTAAACAAGAAAAGTCTACACTGATGCTTCAGGACCTATTATGGAAGTGAAGATCTCTCATTATATCAAGCAGTCTATCCTTTAATGTTGTTTTTAGTGTTGGACTGGTGTCATAAACTGTCTCAAATTTAGAGTGATTTTTTTCTAGTGATTGCCAATGATTCTCCATGTAATCGTACCACCTCACTTTAACCCTATACTAGTTTTTTTGGTACACCAATTACTGCACTTTGAGCATCAAATAATATTTTCTCAAGATCTTTAATTCACCTTTTGTAGTTAGTCCTTCTTGCTTAGATTCCATTATGGTAGCCATAAGAGAGGTAAGCTTTGCATAGAAAGTATATATATATATATATATATATATATATATATATATATGGAGTGATATGTTGATTATAACTCACAAAAGCTCTCCTTTGCTTGAGCCTATTTCTCCTAGTATGTGGTAATCTCTTAACAAGCTTATATCAAAAAATTAGTTATATGCTCATGCTCTCCATCTTATATTTGGAAAGCTAATACTTGCCTTTGGAAATTCTAACAAAAAATAATAATTTGTTAGCAATGATAAAAATTATATAGGATTATGATAAAAGATCAACAATCTTTTACTCACCTAGAAAACATCATTCAGATTATTGGATAATAGGCTACACATACTACCTTTTCTAGACCACTGAATATCTTGAGGAAATTGTGTTATTCTAACGACAATATTTATATTTTAGCCATAGTTATCAATAATTGAAGGATTATCCCCAAAAAGTGAAGTCATAGCATCTTTCTCTCTATCAATATATATCACTTCTCTAGGAGGTTGAAGTCCTATCAAAGAGGGTTCCTCAAGCATGGGGCAATAACCACTAACAATCATATAACTCATAAAATTCTAAATGAAAAGATGATGAAACCATAAAAGAGGGATACAAAAAGAAGTGCCAACAATAATACCACCACTTTGATTTATATCATTAGGGTTGATGATAGGAATTGCTGAAGTATTCACAGTACTAATAACAACATGATTTTGGGAAATAACATCGACGGGGCTTGACATCGGACTAGGTAAGGGTGTAATTGTCATGGGAAAGCTAGGATCCACAGGTTGGGAACTACATCTTTTCTTGCTCCTCAGACATAGAGCATACACGCTCCTCGCTGTTCCCATATCAATATTGGTGTCCATTTTATGTTCTTCTCTTAGAAAAGGTGTAAAACCATGTCATATCTTTTTAGCTTCAAGAGAACTAGAAATGCTATATCAATATTTAAATAGGTTAATAGTGAGATTTTAACCTTTAAGTCTTAGGTATTTGTCAAAAGCTGCTACATTCATCCATCCTTTCAAGTGCAACTGACCTATAAATAGGTTATAGTAGAAAAATATATCTTTAACAAAACTATATAAGGGAAAGAAATATCCAAACTTAAACATGCATATAGGTGTTGCGATCTCAATATTTTTGGTTCCTGCCTTTAGTGTTTTGCTTAGTCTTTCACGGGAATCTTGAGTCCTAGCACTATACCCTACTCTTATGTTAAGCGTTAGTTGATTAATAGCATTATTAGCTACTATTGTTACTCATTTTTGGGTTCCCATAAAAAAAATAAGAAAATACAAAAAAATGTATCAAAAAATATTCGAAAGAAATCCAAAAAAATAATAGGAGCGATAAAAAGATGTTGGAATGACGAAAAAAGGCCAAAGTTTGTTGAGGAGGTTCAAAAATGCAAAATGTTAAAATTTGACAATATATCGTTGACTGATGAGAGCCCTGTTAACAAAGAAAATTCAATTTTGAAAAAAATATATTCAAAATCAGATGTTTATAGACTCAATTAAATTTTATCTAAGGTTTAATTGAATTTATAGAGGGTTTGATTGTAAGAAAAAAATGATTTTAAGTCAATCTAGCCTTTTATTGGAAGAAATTAAAGTTTGGGGGGCCAATTATAATTTTTAAGAGTTGATTTGGTCAAATCGGGGACTTAATTGCATAATTATTAAAATTTGATGCCAATTAAAGACTTAATTGAAACAATCTGAAACCAAGCACCAAACCAGAAAAGGCGCTAAAATAAAGGGATCCAATTACAATTTTTTTGGGGGCTTGATTACAAAATTGTAAAAACATTTAAGGACCAAATCAGAAATATCCATTTGAAATTAAAAAAAGGCGCCGAAACTATTCATTGTCTTTTTCGCTGGCAATTGATGCAACCATATTATTCAATAGTTTCACCTACATTTAACTAGTGTTTTGCCTATTTTTTATATATAAAATGCCTTGATATTTTTTATTTTATGTTTTAAAGGCACTTTTGGATGAAAGATGCAAAAAGGAGTAAATTAGAGATAATTGGCAGATTTGACCTTCAGTCGATGTTTTGTGCAGAGAGTGAGCTCTAGAGGTTGAAATGAAGTGATTCTAGTGGAATTAAAAAGCTAACATTCATACCTTTCTGGACATCTAAGGCAAGAAAATAAAATAAGGACGAGCATGAAAATCGCAACCTTTAAAGTCAAATCTCGCAATCTGCCAGTGTTGACCTTCAGCCATTCCAACTTGAATATCTGGAGCTACAGAGGTCCAATTGATGCAAACTCAATTTTTTTGGATTCATGACTCAAAATGCTATAAGCGATCCACATTTCAGCTAAAACAAATGTCATATGAGGGAGATATGATTTTTCAAAGATGACATCTGAATTCTGCCAGCAAACAGGTTTCGTGAAGAAACGAGTCCAAATTATGTTTCGAAGCATCTAAACCGATATCCAAGTTTTTATTTCAGCAATTTAGCTCCTCTAAGTCAAAGCTTGAAGGTTTCATGCAAGGCTATTTCTTCTTTTTTAGAAAAATAGTTATTGAAGTACTTAAATGTAAACAGTCTACTTAATGCAGGACTATTTTGTAAAATAGAGACCTAGGGTTTCCTAAGATATAAAAAGAAAGAGAGAAGAGAAGGGGGCAGCCAGCCAAGAAGAGAAAAACACTCCCTTCCTCTAAGAAACCCTAAATTATGCATTATTCTTTTTTTTTTTGATTAGTTGTTCAACAAACATGCAAGGCTAAACACTTTTTATTGGTTGCAAGGACACGAAAACCTTTGAATTTCAAGAACTGTGAGATTTATTTTACCTTTTCTTTTCAGTTTATATGATGAATATGTTTGTTCTCCTATGCTTCTTTTTCCTATGATTGTTTATTTTAATTGCTAGAGCGGACTCTAAGTTATTATCGTAGACAATCTATTGCTAAGTTTGATATCAAAATCGGAGTTGTGGTATATGAACTTGTGAAGCAACTGAGTTTAATAATTGTGGTGGATCTACGTTATTAATCTTAGGGAGAACATTCAATCAAATCAAACATAGACCGCAGACAGTTATGTTTTCTTGATTAATCAACTTATCTAGTTCTTAAGGATGCCATTAAATTAAATTACTAGTGCGGACACTGTGGTTGTTTGATGGTTAGGATTAGTTATACGGCGGATCCGTTAACTAATCAATGTTAAGAAGAGATAAATATTCAGAATATAAATTGATGTTTCGTTTCCATGATCAGTTTTGATTTCTGTAGGTGGATGTGTGCTTGTGACCAAGGTTTGTTCTCTTGATAATATTATGATTTTATTAAATTTCGTTTGATAGTTTTCTGTTTTCTTTTGCTTTAGCCTAGATAACGTCCAAACCCCCCCAGATTGCATATCATCTAGCATAAAAATCTAACTTGAACTTCCTCGTGGGATCGACCTCTTGCTTGCTCTTTACTATCTTGTGTGTTGTGTTTGAAGATAGGGTAATTAATTTGTGCGACCGCGACATCGCAACTAATTTTGGCGCTGTTGCCGGGGATGTAATTTAGTTGATTCTTGTGCTTGTACTGTTATTTTTATTTGCTGTGATTAAAAAAAAGACACAGAATTTTTGCTTGCGGCGGTACTATTCACTTGCGGCAGCGGTACTGTTCAAAATAGATTTTTTGGTGGAATTAGGTATTGGCCTTTTTTTTTTCCTGAAGGGAAACGACGTTCTGAATAGGGCTAGTGGTATCACTAGTCCCAACCTATCGAGGCCAAATTACGTTGTTTTCTAGTGTTTTTAGGCAGTTTTATTTTTTTACCGTAGGATTTTCGTACAATTTGCATTATTTTCGATCTCTTATGTGGTTGGTTTCTTTTGAGTTTTCTTGATGATTTATACCAGTAACCCGTTCTACTAATCAAAGTCAAGTGCAGTGGGATATCGAAATAGAAAAAACTTTACGCAGGTTACGAAAGGAAGCTCGCTTCAACACCATGGTTGTTGCACGACAACAAACACTCAAGGAGCTTGCTGCTCCTAACGTGGAAAATCAACCATTGTGCATCAACATCGATAATAATGTAAACTTTGAGCTCAAATCTGGTTTTATACATTTACTACCAACATTCAATGGTCTTGCAGGAGAAGATTCTCATACTCATCTTAAGGAGTTCCATATGGTTTTTGTTGGCATGAAACCGAATAGAGTTGATGAAGAACAGGTTAAGTTGAAAGCTTTCCCTTTCTCTTTAAAAGGGGCAGCAAAGACATGGCTTTTCTCCATTCTTCCAGGTTCAATTGGAACATTGAATGGCATGAAGAAGATCTTCCTTGAGAAGTATTTCCTTGCATCTCGAGTTGCCAACATAAGGAAAGAAATATGTGGGATTCGACAGTCTCATAGAGAGACACTTTTTGAGTATTGGGAAAGATTTGAGCAACTGTGTATTCAATGCCCTCATCATCAAATACCCGATCAGCTGCTCATTCAATATTTCTATGAAGGATTGATGCCTACTGACTGTAGTATCATTGATGCTGCAAGTGGAGGGGCATTAGTAGATAAGACACCCGAGGCTGCACGCCAATTGATCTCAAACATGGCAGCCAACTTGAAACAGTTTGGCACTCGTGGAGACTTCACAAACAAATGAGTAAATGAGGTAAGTATTTCTAACCTTGAGAATAAAGTTAATGATCTTACTTCTCTTGTGCGTTCTTTGGCTTGTGGCAATGTACAGCAGGTGAAAGTTTGTAGCATATGCTCCTTACAAGGACATGCTTCAGATATGTGCCCAACAATGCAAGAAGATTACATTGAACAAGCTAATGTAGTTGATAGAGCATTCAATGGACAACCTTAGCGTAAGTATGATCCTTTTTCCCACACGTATAATCCTGGATGGAGAGATCATCCCAACCTACGGTATGGGAACCAGCCTTAACAAGGCAATCAAGGCCGACAATTCCATCCCCATGGATTTCAGCCTCAACAGAATTATCAAGCAAGACAACCCCCTCCATTCACAAACTCCAATGTTATGGGGTCGTCATCCAATGATGATCTTCGTGAGATGATGAAAACTTTGGCTTCTAATATTGTTACCTTGCAACAAAATATCATGTCTTTTCAACAAGAAACAAGGTCAAGTATTCACAACTTGGAGAAGTAAATGGGGCAAGTAGTTTCAAGTGTAGGGAAATTGGAAGCACAAATGAATGGAAAATTGCCCTCCCAAGCATTGAATCTAAAAGAGAATGTTAGTGCGATCATGCTGTGAAGTGGGAAAGAACTTAAAGATAAAAGGTCAAAACAGATTGAGATGGAGGAAGAAGAAGAAGAGATAGAAACTGAATTGAGTACAAAGAAGGAACATCCTCCTCCTCCACAAACTGAAACAAAGACCAACACTCCAAAGGTAACTCCTCAATCAATGACTTCCAGTTTTAAAATAATTCCACCCTTTCCTGTGAGTTCTTCTAGGTCAAAGAAAGAGGACAAAGAAAAAGAGATTTTAGAGGTTTTCAAGAAAGTAGAACTCAATATTCCTTTGCTTGATGCTATTAAGCAAATTCCTAAGTATGCCAAATTCTTGAAGGAGTTGTGTACTACCAAGAGAGCTTTCAAACTAAAAGGTCATGAAATGGTAAGTATGGGTGAAATTGTATCTGCTGTTGTTTGAAGCAAAAGGACCCAGGTGCGTTTAGTATCCCATGTGTTATTGGTAATGCTAGTTTTAAAAGGGCCTTGTGCGATTTAGGTGTATCCATTAGTGTTATGCCCAAACATGTTTATGATTCTCTTAGTTTTGAGCCTTTGAATAAAACTAGCATTGTAATACAACTTGCGGATCGTAGTTTTGTTTACCCACTTGGTGTGATAGAAGATGTCCTAGTCAAGATTGATAGTTTGGTCATTCCATGCGACTTTTATATTCTTGATATGGAACATGATTCTTGTGATTCATCAAACAACACTCCTATATTGTTTGGGAGACCATTCTTGAAAACTGCCAATACAAAGATTGATTGTGGTAAGGATACTTTGTCTATGGAAGTAGGAGATGAAAAGATTGAATTTAATTTTCATGATGCAATGAAATATCCTTATAGCAATGTTTATTCTATCACATGCTATGACCAAGTTGATAAATGTGTGCAGCAAGTTTTTGATTTTGATTGTGAGGATGGATTAAGCGTAGCTTTGAGCTATGGCTATGATTTTACCGAGATAGAAGAGATGGAGAGGCACATATGTGTTCCCTAAAATGTGCACGAATTAACATTGGCTTTGCAATCATTGCAAACTGTTCCCCATGGTAATGTCTTTGTTGATTTAGTACTTTCACATAAAAAGCTTTTGCCATCTATTTTACAGGCACCCGAGTTACAATTGAAACCTTTGCCCGATAATTTGAAGTATGTATTCATTGGCGACAACAATACACTTCCTGTTATTATAGCAACATGTTTGACAAATACGCAAGAGGAAAAACTTGTGAAATTGTTGTGTGATCACAAGACGGCCATTGGATGGACTTTAGCTGACATCAAGGGCATTAGTCCCTCAATGTGTATGCATCACATACTATTGGAGGACAATGCAAAACCAACAAGGGAAATGCAAAGGAGGTTGAACCCGCCTATGATGGAGGTAGTGAAAGCTGAAATTTTGAAACTGTTAGATGCAGGAGTCATTTATCCCATCACGGACAGTAAATGGGTGGCGCCAATCCATATGGTGCCTAAAAAGATCGGAATCACATTGGTGAAAAACAAAAATGATGAGCTCATTCCTACTCGCATCTCGAGTGGATGGAGAATGTGTGTTGATTACAGAAAGCTAAATCTTGCTACACGCAAAGATCATTTTCCATTACCATTCATGGATCAAATGCTTGAACGCCTAGCAGGTAAGTCTTTTTATTGCTTTCTTGATGGATATAGTGGATACAATCAGATTGTTATTAATCCTGAGGATCAAGAAAAGACTACATTTACATGTCCATTTGGTACATATGCATATAGGAGAATGCCCTTTGGTCTCTGTAATGCACCTGCAACTTTTCAAAGATGCATGATGAGTATTTTTTCTGACTATGTTGAAAGAATAATTGAGGTTTTCATGGATGATTTCACGGTGTATGGTGATTCTT
>Ga0325404_1005376_pt1 | contig 13498 bp, 11 predicted proteins | sample PopdelMetagenome_18_FD_205664 | JGI IMG/M metagenome (GOLD analysis project Ga0325404, IMG submission 205664) | Populus deltoides microbial communities from Bellville, Georgia, United States - Xylem-Control-R1 | ecosystem: Host-associated > Plants > Phyllosphere > Stem > Wood/Secondary xylem... | reverse complement strand
AATTAAGAACTTCTTATTGGGAGAGTTCATCTGAATAATCTAATCTCGCTTACCTTTATTTGGTCTATTATTAGATTGGATTGCATGTATAATAGGATATCATCCACTCAACTAAGACCCTGTTTGTTTTTGTGTTTTAAAAACTCTTTTGAAAAAACTTGATTTTTTTTATTTTTTTATTTACTTTAAATTAATATTTTTTAGTGTTTTCAGATCATTTTAATGCGTTGATATAAAAAATAATTTTTTAAAAATAAAAAAAAATTATTTTAATATATTTCTAAATAAAAAGCATTTTGAAAAGAAACCACAACCACACTCCCAAACAGACTCTAATTGACCGATAAGTTTACCATTGCACTTTTTTCCATACCAAAGTCATTGATAAATCTCTTTAAAAGAATCTACTAGAGGATTATGAGTGTCTCAATTGTCAAGTCATAAAGTGGTCTCCCTCTATCTCCTATTAACAACTTTATATTGTACTAGGCTAAATATGTAAACTTTTGGCTATTTTTTTTTAAAGTTAAAGATTTTAACTTGGAAATAAAATGGATTAAATTAATATTTTAAAAAATTAAAATTAAATCAAGGGTGAAATTGAAATGAAATAAAAAGTGTTGTGACTATAAATAAGAAAAGAGAAAAATCAATTAGAAATTATGGGGAAAATTTGAGATTATATGAGAAAGTGGGGTTAAAATGTAAATGACCAAGAAAGTTGATATAAAAACCACTCATTCTCTCTCTCATGGAACTGATAACAAAGAAGAGAAAGAAGAAGAGAAAAACTTCATCTTCCACCAAAACTTCTTAGGAAAAAAACCATTTGAAAATCAAGAAATTGAAGGGAGATTGTGCGAATTGTTAATCACCACACCCAAAACACCTAAATAAGAGAAAGATGTGATGGAAAAAGAGAGGGATCAAGGGATATTGTTCACGGTAGCAAGGAGAAAAGGGAGGGACTCGAAAAATTTCTGACTGGTTGGTATTCAAAGCTTAGATTATTACCTGGTAAGGGGTTTTAAACCTAACTTAGCAAGCTTAGATGAAAAGGAGGGCAATTGATTTTAAATTTATGAATTTTATGTTAGGGTTTATAGTAGAAATTTAGGGGAAATACAAATTGGTTGTGAATTAAACTAATTGGGTTAGAATAGCTTGTGATGGGTGTTAAATTTGGAAGATATAGTGAAGAAAAATATGGTGTCCTTAAAAGCATATAGGGTTGGTTGAAAGGGAACCAATATGCATGTAAGAAAATTGTGTTTATTTAAATGAAATTGTGATAGATTAATGCAAAATTTTGTAAAGAAAATGATTTTAAAGGAGTTTAGTTACGTTACATCGATTGATTAAAATGTTTATGTTGTTGTGAATTGAAATTTGAGGGAGGTTATTGAACGTTGGGATAAAGGTTATTGTGAATGTGTTTGATTTCTTATGTAAGGGAAGAGTTAATGAAAATAATTTTGAATAAATCATGGTATAAGAAGTTATGGTGCCGACCAAAGAAAGAATAAATTAAAAGTTGATGCAATTGTGATGATGTTTGTGCAATATAATGCCTATGTGAATATGATTATGTAAGTAAGAAATTAAAAGTGTTGATGAAATTATTATTGAGTTTTGTTAAGATTTCTTGTATGTGCAAGGAAAATGAGTAGACAATATGTTCCGTATGGAAAAGTTTGAAGAAAGAATTCATATCTTCTCTTGTTTTGCATATTTCTGCAAAATGAGAGAAAGATGAATTTAGGGATTCTTGGATTTAAAATGGTTAGAAGTTAGTAAAATTTTATATGTTTGTGTAATTTGATTTGATGAATGTGTTAAGTAATGAATGAATTCCTTATGTCTTATTGGAAGAAAATAAATATGCTTAGTTGCTTGTCTAATTGCAGAAAAAAAAATTCAATAAGGATTGAATTGCAAATGAAGGTTAAGTTGAAAGAAGTTAATTTAGAATATATTAAATGAAGGTTAAGTTGAAAGAAGTTAATTTAGAATATATTAATGTGGAATATGCATGTGATGAAAGTAATGTGAGATACTTGTTGATACAGGAGAAGCCATAAGAGTTGTGCAACAACATGGAGGTACCATTAAAGCTTCTACAACATGTAGGTGTCGTGCACCTTTTCATTTCTTTCTTTACCCAGTTTATCGTATTAATTATTTGTAAATGAGAGGATATGTCATGATTACATTTGTAATTTAAGATAGAAAGAATTAGTTTTCCCAGTAATGGGACTAATGTTTGGTAATGGGCAAAGGAGTTAGTTTCCCGGTAATGGGACTAATGTCAGGTAATGGATGAAAGAATTAGCTTTCCAGTAATGGGACTAATGCCCAATAATAGGAGAATAAATTAGTTTCATGGTAATGAGACTAATACTCAGAAATGGGCAGATGAACAAGTTTTTCGATGATGAGACTAGTGCCTGAAAAATGGGCTTGGAAGCTTAAATACTCGGTAAGGGGCTATTTTTGGAAATGAATTGGTAACATTAAGTCAAAGATGACCAAAAATTAGAATGTGATAAATGAATTCCATTGATTAATAAAAAGAGATTGTTGATATTAATAAGATTACAAATTGAAATGCATTATTATAGTTGTCCTTATTTGTTAGTTTTCATGTGTAACATTACTTTTTATTTGTGACAAATTAATTACAGATAACTCGCAACCACGAGTCGATTGATAGATATTTAGGATGACTTTTGTTAATTTTGAATTAACATATAATATAAATCCTTTTATATTGTAAATTAGGTATGTAACTAACATTAATCATATAGAAGATTATGTTACTTATTTAGATCGTTTATGTAAATTTTTGATACTTTATTAGTTTCTTTTTGTTGTATTAAAATTATGAATTCATGTGATTATGTTATGTTAATTCTATATAAATTGATTATTTGTGCATTTATACATTTGGTGAAATACAATGGAATGCAATGAATGAGATATTGAAAAATTAAGATTAGAGGTTCTCTAGTTCGGTGACATGATGAGTCCAAGATGATTGGACAATGGCTGAAATGTGAAATTGTTTGAGTATTGAAATGATAAAGGTTTTAGTCAATACTTAGGATCTTCTAGTATAAAGGAGAATCTATCAAGATTTCGGTAGATTTCTCCATTGTAGATTTCTCAATTGAATGCAAACACACACATATATATAACAAAAAAAATACCTAATAAATGAAATTACCATGAAGAAATCATGTAGCGATTGGATGTAAATATTAGGGATATTACAAAATATCTTAGCTTAAAAATCTTTCTCCATACGCATAAGCATTTTCCTCGCACTTTGAGTTGCTAAAAGATCTTTCCTCTTAATAAGTTGGATCTATTCCAAGTAGACCTATTGAAGTGATTTGAATTAGTGCGCATATGCTAAATGTGCTTCAACAATGCAATATTGTTCCATTATGTTATCCTTTTGATCCTTAGACCCCCTTCTTCTTTAGAAGACACGTATCTCTCATGCCACTTTAGTCTCGCTAGTTTTCATGTTCGTGCCAGACCACAGAAAGGATCTTAAAATTTAGTTAACTTTTCTAACCATTTTCCCAGTTAAAAAAAAAGCCCAATAAACCTAAATAGAGAACAAAATTGAGTTTATTAGTTGCACTCATCCTTCATATGAGAGTGATTTACATGTCCAATGTTGAATTTTAGCAATGATTCGGTTATCAAATATTTTACTATGAATAACCTGAAGTGTATAGGAGATAAGAGGGACCCCAAATACTTAACTTGCAACTCCCCCTGCTTGAAGCCTAGAATTTGAACAATCTACTCTCTAATACCATCTAATATTCCATTAAGGTAAATGTCACTCTTGTCTGGGTTCAAAGATAGTCCAGAAAGGTCATAAAATTCCATAAGCACATTGTGAACCATACAAACATACTTGACTTCCCATTTCATGAAGATCATCTAGTCATCGAAAAAAAAGATGAGAAATCTTATTCTTTTGACATCTCATATGAAACTTAAAGTTATTGTTGTCACTCATCTTATTAAACAAACCATAAAAGACTTCCATTGTAAACATTAGACCAAAGATAGTAAGACCACGTCGAGTAATGGAAACTCAAGATGAAGAGAAATGAATAAATGATATGAATAATATGATGTGAGATGGAGATGATGATTTCCATGAGTAAGTTTAAAGGTGTTAATGGGATTCATATTAGAATTATGAATTTTCGGTTCAAAATTCATAACATAGATGAAACCGGTAACGAGTCTTGATAAAGAAAGAATAATGAAAATTTAAAATAAATATATTTTGAGAATGAGAAAATTATCACGAGTAATTAGTACGGTAATGAGAAATAAAAAATAGAGGTCCAATCTATCAAGTTTTCTCTAACCAATTCTAATCCCATTAAAATTCTTTGTTTAAGTTGGATTCCTAATGCAATTAGTATTTGCACTTATTAGCTCTAATGACTCATCCTAATATACTCTTTATAGTTCTTTGATTGAAATTGAGCTGAAAAATATTTAATTTAGCTCTTTTTATATTTTGTGTCTCCATAGCATTGTTAAGTATAAAACAAGTAAAATAAGTTATCGTAAGACATAAAACATGCATAAAATACTAAGAGTAAGGAACTAAAAAGATAGAATAATATGAGTGTATCAGTTTAACTGGACAATTTAGTGTTAGGAAGCCTTTAGAAATTTTACATTAATACTTTTATTGGTATAAAATGCAACGTGATGTACAAAAGGTATATAATACATGTATCACGTGTAGGCAAGCCAAATCTAAGATCTTATCTTGTGGGTTATACACTTCTTTACCCATACTTAAGGAACCTTGGGATATCTCCATAGACTTTAACTTAGGTTTGCCTAGGTAAAAAAGATAGGGATTTAATTTTTATAGTTGTAGATAAGTTTTTTAAGATGACATATTTCATATTATGTCATAAAATTGATGATGCAACCACCAATATTGATTTATCTTTTAGTGAGATAGTATGAGTTCATGGTGTTCCTAGGAGCGTAGTTTTTTTTTTTTTTTTATCATTATGATAAACTTCTTAGCTACTTTCGGAAGGTTTTGTGGGGAAAATTGTGAACTAAGTTATAGTTTTTTACTAGTTGTCATCCATAAATGGATGATCAAATAGAAGTAGTAAATAAGACTTTAACTACAATATAGTATACTGTCATTCAAAATAATCTAAAAAATTAAGAGGATTGTTTGTTGTTCATTGAATTTGCATATAATAAAAGTATGCATTCTATTATTGATTATTCATTATTTAGGATTGTTTATGGTTTTAATCTACTAACCCTTTGGAATTTGATTTATTTGCTTGTTAATGAAAGGATTAGTCTTTTGAGACAAACATGGGTTATAAAGGCTCTCCATGAGAGTTTTTGACAATATATTGAGAAAAAAAATGAACAATATATTTCTAAAGCTAACAAAGGTTATAGGAGTGTTAACTTTGAACCAAGTGATTTGGTTTTGGTGCACATGAAAATGGAAAGATTTATAGCCCATAGAAGATCTAAGTTGCAACCTTAAGAAGATGGTCCATTCCAAGTTCTTAAGTGAATCCATTGCAAGTTCTTAAACGAATCCATTCCAAGTTCTTAAGCAAATCAACAATGATGCATATAAAATGGATCTTCTTGATTTGTATAGTGTTATAGTTACTTTTAATATTTCTAATCTTTGTTTGTTTGGTGTAAGTGACAATTCAAGATCATATATTTTTGAGGAGAGAGGGAATGATGATAATTAACAAGAATCACCAAATGATCAATTACAGGTTCTAATGAAGACTTTTACAAGGTTAAGAGCCAAGAAGATCAAATAGGTTTTTAATGGGCTAATTCAAAATATTTGGGCCAAGCCAAGCATTGAGATGAGTTCAAGAGATGATTAGGTTTTAATTAATATAGTTCATATAAGAGAAGGATTTTGGAAAGCCTAGCAACTTACGGACCAGGCAAGGCATCTTAAAAGCTTATGGATTGGGCAAGGAGAGTCGGTTTTGAGCTTATTTTTCCTAATGTATAGTTTATGCTAACAAGAATAAGTTTTGATCTGACCATTAGGTCAGGATGAAAGTTTTCCAAAATATTATAAAAGCCTTGTTTTCTATAGGGTTAAAATTTTATAGCAATCGAACATCAGGAAGACTTTGTGATAAAACCAAGAATCTGCTTTGCAAGAATTGCATTATATTTCTAATTAGTTTAGGATTATTTTTTATATTTTATGTAGAACTCTTTTCTTATTTTTCCAGCCTTATTTAGTATATTTTACCGAATATAAATAGGGTTACTAAGCTTGTATTAAGTTTTTTTTAGATTGATTGATTTTTCATAAATGAAACTTGTGTGTAAGAGTTTGTTCTTAGACTTGGTTCTTCATAGAACTTTAAGAACTTATCAAAGATTTCTTCTTTATGACATTCATCCTTATACATTTGATTCATTGGTTCGTTATAATCAATGGGTTGAGGTTTTTCATCCAATAACTACGGTTCTTTAGTTTAGATAATCACCGAGTTGGGTTCTTCTCAACTTAAGTTTAGCTTTTTTGGGTTGTGTTCAATCTTAGTTGTGGGTTCTAAGATTATTACACCCCAAGTTCGCATCATATATAAAGGTCATAACAAGGTAAGGCATTTAGGCATAGGCAAGCCAGTGTGTTCGGCTTGTTAAAAAGAAAGTCGTGTGCATGGGCCTATAAGGCCAACTATATGCACCTGACCATGCTATTTTTTCTTAAAATGAGCGGATTATGCATTGTCCACCATTTTTATTTTTATAAAAGAGAGTAGATGATGTGTCATCCATTGGTTTTATTTTGACCACCTCATGTGGCTGGAAAATTAGGCTCCACCTTTTTGTAGGAAAAAGTAAATTAGAGTTAGGATTTTTTTTAATTAGGGTTTATTTTTAGTTTTTTGACTGATTAAAGGTTTTTTAGATTTATGAGGGTATTTCTTAGGTGTTATTTTGTCAGGGAGCTTGTTCCCTTTTGTATATTTCTGTATATGAACCTGCTGGTCCCCCAGCTTGTTTTATTTTGATCTTTTATATATACTTACATTTTGATATATAAAAAAAATTAGGCTCCACTATCTTGGACCAAAAAAACTCATTTTCAATCCCTTTTCACCTAAAAACACCTAAGAAATACCTTTATAAACGTAAAAAAAAACCTTTAATCAGTAAAAAAACTAAAAATAACCCCTAATAAAAAAAATCCTAGCTTTGATTTACTTTTTCCTACAAGATGAGTGGTTAAAAACACTTAAATAAAACTTCTCTCATCAAATAAAACCTATTGACACTGAGATTAGTTTTTTTGGTTGTTAGAATGTGTACAATCAATAACGCTCTCCCCTTTCTTGTTAAGTTTAGGGCAACTCTCTCTTTCTCACAAGATCTAGAGATTGAAATGCAAAACAAATAAAGTGTAGGGCTAAAACGTCAAGACCTCAATGAACATAAATCAAAAATGAAAAAACAAACGTTAGGGACCAAAATTTTTATAAACGCCAAGAATTTAATGGGATGTCATGAACCTAAATTAAGTGTTTGTCAAAGCCCCTTAGTCATTTTTCAAGTTTTATTGAGTGTTTTGGGCTATAGTTTTTATTGGTACTTGTTTTCGACCTTGGGTTTAAGATCCATTAGGGTTATTTAGGAGGATTATATATGTTTTTCATGATTGTCAAATTTTGGCAGCCTTTTATTATTGGATAATTCATATTTTTGCTTGGTGCAAATCATGTTATTTGATGGGACAAAGATCAACAACTATCAAGATATAACTGACCTTGTGGTGTCTTTGCATACTTTAGGTTCTTGTTTTTCTATAAACAATGAGTCCAAGTTCTTTACCAATACCATTGGTTCTTAGGTATAAGGTTATCTTTAAGTCAAACTTTCTATCCAAACCTGAATTTTGGTTTCTTGGATTGTTCATCTACTTCAATGTGGGTTTTGTGATCGCTATCTTTGGGGTTCGCATAAGTTAGTATCATAACTAGGCTTTAAAAATCAGATTATATCCTCTTTGTTTTCAATGTTAGAATTTGTTTCTGCATATATCTTCTTCTTGTTTTTTTCTTTGTGTCTTGTTTTGGGTTTGAAAGATTCAATTTTGCCTCAAAAATACTATTACAAAGGAGATTGAACCTAACCTCGTAGGAATCATTTTAAAATTGATATTCTAGGTTTTTAGGTAAAATAACATCAAATATTAAATATGGGGTCATTTGGACTTTTTTTGGTTTGCATTTCAAATTTGGGTATTAGATTGCACAAACAGGTCTGATTTGTGTCAACTTATAAAACATGTTTTGCTACAGTTGAAATTGACCTAATCAGTATATTAAAGTTATATTTGGGATATTTAGGCAATGATAAAGTTGTTTTTATTAGTTTTGTATTTGACATGTTTCACATCTTAAAAAACATCCATATTTCATACGAATTCATTTGTTACTCACGAAATCATAATTGTACTTTTGTCTTTGTTTATTTTTGTATATTTCTTATTTCTTGAGTTATTTCACATATTTGGATTACGCTACTAAGTTGTTCTATTTGATTGTGTTGAATTTTAGAGTGAATGACCTAATTGAGTGAAACACGAGAGGAGTGTAAACATGTGAGGGAGAAAGTGAGGAAATAAATTTTTATTTATCACTAACATATTTTGTAAATTTAAAGATGTTGGACAACACCAAGACGACACCACCAATTAAAAACCAAGCTTTTCAAATTCAAGTCTTAGCATAACATATGGAAATGATGAATAAAGTAATAGGAAATTTCGAGGATATGATGGAAAGAAGGTAGAGATGTGATGCTGAGATTGATGGATTGCGAAATAAGGCTAATCAGGGTAGAAACAATATTAGGAAACATGAAAGGCATGTTAATCTCGTTGTTGACGATGATTTTGATGAGATGGGTAATAAGAATTATGATAGTGCATCTTTAAGTCGTGGAGATCAGTTTGGAAAGCCTAGAAACTATAGATATGAGGGAGTTATGAGAGATAGATAATTCATCCAAGGAGATGATTTGGGTAATTTTAGGTACTATGATGAGCTAAATAGGAGTTTAGGTAGCATTAAAATGAAAATTCCTTCATTTTAAGAGAAAAACAATCCGAAGGTGTATTTGGAGTGGGAGAAAAAGATGAAGCTTATATTTGACTGTTATAATTATTTACAGGGTAAAAAGGTTAAGTTTGCCTTAATTGTGTTCCTAGACTATGCCATTATATTGTGAGATCAACTTGTGTTGAGTCGCAAAAGAAATCATGAGAGGCCTGTTGAGACTTAGGAGGAGATTAAGGCTATTCCAAAAAGACTATTTATCCCTAGTTATTATTATATGGAATTGTACCAAAAGTTACAATGTTTGAATCAAAGTACAAAAAATATTGATGAGTACCATGTTGATGAGTACCACAAGGAGATGGAGATCACGATGATTTTAACTTATACAATGGAGGATAATGAGGCCACTATGACTAGGTTCTTAAATGGGCTAAATAATAAGATCGTAAATATTGTGGAGTCACATCATTATATAGAGTGAGAAGATATGATACATATGGTAACAAAAGTGGAGAGATAGCTTAAACATAAGGGTAGTTCATGGCTAAGCCAACTATTAGGCTCTTCATCATCTTGAAAACCTAATTAGAAGGCTAATACGAGGGCTGCTCAATCTCAACCTAATGTAGGGGAGAGAATTGATACTTTAAAAGAAAAAAAAGGACATCTCCGCTGATAGTAGATGTAAATATGAAACTCATATATCTTGTAATCATTATATAAAATGCTTTTTATTGTTTAGGAGTTGGTAATGTTGCTTTGTAGTGTCTAAACAAATGAGATATAGTTATGAAGGCTCATAGTGAGGTTGTGACAGATGGGGAGGATACTAATGAGAAAGAGATGCCATCATGTAAGAGTGGTAGTGATGATTGTGTTAAGTATCCAGTTGTGGAGAGGCGTTTGTAGTGAAACAAGCATGAATTGGAAGTTAAGGTGGAAGATTTAGAGGAGCAATAAGAGAACATATTCCATATGACATGCCATGTTCAAGATAAGGTATGTAATGTGATTATTGATAGTGGAAGTTTCACTAATATAGCTAATATTGATTTCGTGCAAAAGAGGAGGAATAATCAGGGTGGAAAAGTGAGTAAAAAAATCAGCCTTTAAATATCATTTTCAGCTGCCAAACCAGCCATCTTCCTCCTCCACTGTGAACACTCATTTCAACCACTACAACAACATTTTCCTTCTCTCTACTGTGAGAACCAACCTCCCTCCACCAACTTCAACTTCTCCTTCTTCCAACAACGCCAGCTTCCTCTTCAAACTACTAATAGGAGCTTCAAACTTCCAACAACAACTTCGTCAACTTAGCCTCAACTCCTCCACACTAGCCCCGTCAGCCATAACCATCGTGAGCAAGCAACAACCTTGAGCAATATTGACTGCACTTCCTCTCTTCCATTTCAACCATGGACGAGTAGCAAGGTTATCCACCATGAGCAGTAGAGGACTCCACCAACGTCTCAATAATGCAGCTTATCATAGGTAAGGTGCACTGGGAATGATGCGTCTTCTCCTGCACAACTAGTCCTCTTAACCGAACTCTTGCAAACCAATAGGTTTCCTAGTGAAAAGACTATGCAGGGTTTTAATAGTGATCCTTTGTTTCAGGTTTATGGTGGTTTGTTGCCTTTAAAGGATGTTTTTTATGTTATAGATTCGAGGACAAACCTTTTTGTAAAGTGAGGAAATGATATGATCCATGCAAGGGTTGAACAATCAAATTTGGATTTTAGCATAATGTTTCATAATGTCCAATATTTTCCTAACAAACATAACTCTCAATCTGATCATTGGATCGGGCTAATGTTTTAATAAAAGTTTCAAAAGGTGTTGTTATATAGTGGATTAAAATTTTAAGTAAATCAGAGTTTGGAAAGTCATCATGATACAAGTCGAAAGGTGTTTTACGAATTTTGCTATGTGTTGCCTTTTGACTTATAGACTTCTTTTTTGGAAATGATTCTTTTCCTAGTGATACAAGGAAATTCAACACCTTATTTTTTAGAGTCTCCTAGTTCTATAAAGATCTTTAATGGGTAACAAAATAGTTTTCAAGCATGGCAAAGATTCCTTAATATTCCAAACATCCTTTTCTTATAAGGATTTCTTATTTATCCTAATTGCACACAAAAAAGAAGGTTATAGTATTTAATGGCATATTAATTTGTTTGTTTTAGCCTATTTAAGCTTGTTTCATGAAGAACAATATTTATTATTTGAGTTTTGTTTTATTTTCATTATTTTAGACTTGTTTTAGTTTTAGTTTGTACTTTTACCTTAATTTGGGTTTATTACATCCTATTAGTCATTGTTTAAAGTTTATTAAGTATTTTGGGCTTTAGTTTTTGTTGGGCTTTGTTTTTTACCTTGGGTATATGATCCATTATGGTTATTTAGGAGGACTTTATATGTTTTTCATGGTTGTCAAATTTTGGCAGCCTTTATTATTGAATAATTTAAATTTTTGCTTGGTGCAAATCACGATTTGGTGGGACAAAGATCAACAACATACTTTGGGTTCTTGTTTTACTATAAACAACAGGTCCAAGTTCTTTTCCAATATCTTTGATTCTTGAGTACATAGTTATCCTTAAGTCAAGATTTCTATCTAAACCTGAATTTTAGCTTCCTTGGATAGTTTATCTACTTCGTTATGGGTTTCAAGATTTTTATCCTTGGGGTTTGCATTACTGGCGCGCTCTCAGGTGCATGGGAGGCGTGTACAATGCTTATCGGCATCCAAAAATGCTCTTTTATCATGTTGTTGGAAGTGTTGCTGCATTCTTTTTCTAGTGGTGTGGCGCGTGCTCGTGGTGGTGGTTCAGTTTATCGTCAGTGGACTGTTTTTTCTTTTTGTCTTTTTTTCTCTCAATAATTTGAGCTTCAAAATTCACTTTATTTTTTTTTCCTAAAAAAGAAAATAAAATTAGATTAGATGGAAATTTTGATTAAAACAAAAGGTATTTTTTAAAATAAAAATTATTGAATTGAGGATTGTGAGTATCTTATTAATGAATAAGTGCCAAGAAGGACTAATTGATTATCTGGATATGAAACTATATAGATTATTAAATAATTTTACATAATAGAAGGATTGGTTAATTCATTTCATTAAACTAGAGGGACTAATTAAATAAATTAAGTCCTTATATTTTAGTCCCCCTATTGATTTCGGAGGTGTTTGAGAGTATGATAGTGGTTGTTTTTCAAAGTGCTTTTTGCTTGGAAATACTTTAAAATAATGTTTGTTTTTTAATTTTTTAAAAATCATTTTGACATCAACACGTCAAAATAATCTGAAAACACCAAAAAAAATATTAATTTGAAGTAAATAAAAAGATAAAAAAAATTTATACACGTATCCAAATGAAATCTCAAAAACATCTCATAGTCAAGATTTATATTAATTCAACTCTAGCAACTACAACAGAATAATAATGTTGTCTATAAGATCGAAATAAACTTGCAATACACATAACAATCATGGAATTACCCAACTTTCACATACACTTACCATGAATAATAAGTTGACACATGTCTTTTTTTTTTTTATCTATATTAACAACTTCTAGCTTAGATGATCTCACATAAAAACATAATATTCTTATATCTACTTCCAAAATTGCAAGTTAATACACCTCAACCATTAAATCTATTCTCAACTAACAACTAACTTAGATATTCATGTTATCAATTTTGTCTTTGTCCAAACGACCACCTAAGTAACATATCATTCACCTAGGTCATCGTCTACTCGGTTGATTGCGTATCATATCAACTACCTTAGTCTCCTTTTATTAAGTTGACTAAGTATCAATTTCATAACCTTAGTCTTGTCAACACGATTGACTAAGTATTAATTCCATAAGCTTATTCCTGTCAACACGATTGACTAAGTATCAATTAGCTTATCAGCCTCTAATATTGCAGCCGATAGGATTATTTATTACCTTTAGGACCCATCATTGTGGTCGATACACACGCGCGCGCGCACACATATACTAGTTTCTAACCCATAGGCATATTTATATAACAAAATTTTTCCAACCCGTAGGCAACACTCACATAGTAATAATATTTTTACTACCCGTGAACAATATTTACATAACAATAATTATCTTCCCCATAGGAAAAATTCATTTAACAAGATTTCTCATGACATACAATAGTACATAATACATATAATCTATTGCATTCTAGCATTACAAAAATTTAAACAATTAAAGAAGTAATGGGATGACCTTTACCTTAAACACTTGCTATATATGCTTCTTAGAAGTTGGGTCCCACTCCAAATGTTTTTCTTATATTTCAATAGAATATCTTGAATTAGTAGTCAAATCTTT
>Ga0325404_1005373_pt1 | contig 13503 bp, 7 predicted proteins | sample PopdelMetagenome_18_FD_205664 | JGI IMG/M metagenome (GOLD analysis project Ga0325404, IMG submission 205664) | Populus deltoides microbial communities from Bellville, Georgia, United States - Xylem-Control-R1 | ecosystem: Host-associated > Plants > Phyllosphere > Stem > Wood/Secondary xylem... | reverse complement strand
GATTAGCATGTTAACCATCACATATACAATTAATCACCCGCACGTCAGCATCGCTTAAGAAATATATACTTCATGCACGTCGTTGATGGGAGGAGCCAATAAAAATAAAATAAAATGGATTAACTATAAATTTTAAGGTTTTTCGTTTAGAAATGATTAAAATAAAGTTTTTTTATATTTTAAAAAATTATTTTTAATATCAGTATATCAAAATAATTTAAAAATATAAAAAAATTATTTTTTTTTTAAATTTTTTTTTAAATATAATTTACATTCTATTTCCACACATTGTCTTCCTCATCTTTGATTTTCGAGTAGAAAGCGTAGACGGAATTTGATTCACGACATATGAGTGGAACAAGAATGATGGAGCTCACTGGACTCGCATGCATGTTAACAACTCCCATGTACAGTCACGTGCACGTTAGCATTTCTTAACAAGTGTAAACGTTTGAAAGGAGGAGGTCTGAAACTCACGTTTAAACCTGGCAGAATGTGCCCGGATGGCCCGACACGTCTATTTCTTAATAATAATAATAATAAGAAAAATCTCCGGCTCACGCAATTAGTTTTTTTTTTAATTATTATTATTAAAGAGTGGATAACAGGATGTCCTGGTGTTTTTTGAAAAAAAATTGCGAATAATATGGAGCCTGCGTGCCTGGAATCCGGCGATCCACTGGTTAATTGGGAGCAAGGGGTGTTATACACCCCCAAAATCTATTTTTTAATAATTTTTATTTAAAAACATTTAAAGATCTAAATAAATTTATTTATACCTTCAATTAACTTAATTTTTTTTTTAAAAAAATCAATCTAAAATCCAAAAACTTTCCAATGTCGAATCTGGTCTACAAGGCAATTTAAAGATAAAAAAAATATCTTTTAATTTTAATTAAAAGCAATTCACCTTTAATCTAGTATGAAAGATTTAATCCAGGAGGAAAACATAAGTTTGATGATAAAAAAAAATAAAATAAGAGAAAAAAGAAATCAGCACCGTGGATTCCCGTAGAAAATGCCTATGAGTTGCAGTTGATTTTGTATTTGTAATTGGAATTGAATGATTTATTGATAACTTAGAAGAGACATTATATAGGAAGAAATCAGACCCACATTTTTCGACAGATAAACCATGAACAAGCTCAACTTCTGACCAAAACGAGACTCATGGAGGGATCCCTTAAGAATTCAAACCTAATTCTTCTCCACCAGAAAAACATAATAAATGGAAAGGGCAAGACATTTTCAAAGGCTTAAACTATAGGAAATTGTCTCGTTATATTCATTTGCGAAAAAAAACTAAGAAGAAATTAAAGGGCGACCAAGCACTTTACGACGTGAAGATGATAGATCGAACTCTATTTTACCTGCAGAAAATAGAGCTAGCTGTAATCGAAGTTCATACAAAGAGCAAAAACCAAGATTCTTGTTTTTTTCTTCTCTTTTTCCATATTAATAAGGAACAATATGAATGTAATACTACAAAGAATAAAAACCCCAAATTTCAAGAGTCCTTGGACAAAGGGCACTGTTGTGAGAAACCATTGATGCATGCCATCAAATGAAGTATCTCCAGATCCTAAGCAAAGGTTGTAAGAAGCTGAAGTAGCCATCTAGTCACTCATTTCCCTCGCGGAAAGAAACAGCAACAGAACTGCATGGTAGTTGTATTGTTCGCTTAAACGAGACAGAAAATGGAAGCATAGAAGAGGAGAACATTGAAGTTCGTAAGGGTTTTTATTTAAAGATTTTTAGATTTGAAATTATCTTAGAAATGGCAGCATAAAACTTCTTCAATGCCTGGTGCTTGTGCTGCATGCTGCAGAATATTTTACAGGTTATATGGTATGGAGTTCATCATACGCAGTGCTTACCTTTGATAGAGAGGAAGAACTTCCTTGGTTTCTTTGACTAGTTTGACGATTTACTGGTTGGGTTGGCACAGAAGGAAATGTCGTTGATGCAATTTGTTTCTCCTTTTTCACTCTGTTGAAAACCACAGTAAAACCTTCACCTGAGTTTGGATCTGTTTCATCCCATGCTCCAAATTTGGGAATTGATGCTCCCCTCTGATGCTGTCATCCCCATGGAACTCAAGAAAATTAAATTTAAGTGACAGTAAAAATATCTCTCTCTGCCTTAAAAATCATTTTTATACAATACGTATTGATAATTACAATTCGAACATGCACAATAATTTTTAAGTAATAGGCGAGGAGGATTTTTGTACTAACCCAACAAAATTCCAAAAAAGAAAAAAGTTAGCAGCAGCAGAACGACTGCATCCAATATAAAGATGTTGAAAAGAAAAAAACAGTAATGCCTATTAGTTTTGCTAGGAATTAAGAAGGCTTACACCATCATGATTAGTTGAATGAGTGCTTCTACTTCTCTGTCTAGAGTGTCTTGATGAAGACAAGGCTTTATTTCCCTCGGAACTACTCTTCTCACTTCCGGATTCTGATGTGATGCGATTGTGGCTTGCACTCTTCTGATGATCATTAGCAGATCTTGTCCCGTGTGCATTGTGCCCTTTGAGTCTCTGATCAATGTAATGATGTTCTGCAGTGATTCCCTGATAGGCGCCAGAAGAGAAATCAACATCATCTTCCATGCCCCCTCTAGCCTGCATGAAGGCCTCCGGATTCTCCTCCGGATCATTTGGGTTCATCCTCATGCCGGATTTTTCCTTGCGTGCAGTGTCGAAGTAGGCAGTGTAGGGAACATTATCATCATCCCAGCCACCAAACTTGGGGACATGGTGACGTTGCTGTGACAGAATCATGTGTAAGAATGGGAAAATTTTGTGCAGATACACACTTGATAAATTCAATCTCAGTACCACCAATGTATTTAGATTCTTTAAGGCTTCAAATTAACATAGCAGGTTTTTATACTGTTCACAGATGACACATAACGCGTAGCAACTGGCGTGAGAAACCTTAGTTCTTTCCTTTCACTACGCGTTGCGTCAACAAGGCTATTATCATATCTTAATTTTCTGTAATAATAATAGATTGATATAGAAATGATTAAGAAATACTAAAATCCAAGCTAGCTCTGTCTTTTCGCTATACGCTGCGTCAACAAAGCTATTGCAAGATAACACAGGATAGATTGGAGAAATCATCTCATTACAAAATACCAGTTCAAGCAAAGATGATCCGACATAGAGCAAGTTGAGCAAGAAAAACAAACCTAGAGACTGGACACCAAGAAACATCTTTAAAACAGGGGAGAAAAAGATCAAGAAAAAGAGAACTAAGCATTATATTTTAGCTGCGAGATCACTTACAGCCATTGATGGAGCAGGTGATGTAAAGAACTGGCTGATTTTGCTGTGGAGATCAAAGGAGTTTAGCTTGGGGTGGGGGTCATTTAATTCGAAGATCTATAGGAACCTGCTGGCAAAGTTTGACACAATAAGTAATCGATTCTTACAAAGTTTACAAAAGCCAATGAAAAAGCTAAATTCAGTATAAAAAATTGAGGTATGCTGCTAGAATCTTGTCCTTTATTTGCTATGAATCAATCGCTTTGTTCTCATCCTTACAGCATGTAGTGTTTGTACATATTGTGCTAAACTCTTTTACGAAAGCTACATAGATTAGATTCATTTTGACTGTTTTTCTCCCTTCATTCACCAGGGAAGAAAACCAGTGAATACAGAATTTAACAGTTAACTTATCACGATTGGGGATACTTGGCCCACTATTTTCAATTTGGAACCTTCAAAATTTCTAAACTTTTCAATGAATTTGCTGGTTCCAATCTTTTCCCTTCCCCCTTGAGATTCTTTTCTTTGTTTGCTTTTACCCCCCTTGAGAAACATGCAATCCGAAGTAACTCTATGATAATCATTGTGAAATAAATAAAATAAAAAAGGATTCTCAATTCTTTATTGTGGGGAAAAAGATGAAATAAGTCGTACAGAATCAATAAATTATGATATAATACCCTTTGATGCAGTTTTTTGTTTTGTTTCTTATGATAGAGGGATCAAATAAAATATATACTCGAACATGATTTATATTTTTATATCTATATATGATTTATATTTTTTGAATAGCATAAAATCATACCAATTATAATAAGAGTTGATGTGATTTTTATTTTTGTTCTCATATATTGTTTACATTTTTTAAAATCATATCAATTATAATATAATATTGGTCAATTATGACATACTTGGATTGAGGTTGTTTGTTTTTGTATTTGTAATTGTGTTTGAATATATTTTAAAAATATAATTTATTTTAAAAAACATTGAATTAGCTTTTTTAGTGTTCATTGAATTAGCTTTTTTAGTGTTTAATTTCTATAATTTTAATGTGTTGATATTAAAAATTAAAAAAATTATTTTAATATATTTTCAAGTGAAAAATATTTTTAAAAAATCCTTTACATTACAATATTAAACTTACACATGGATGTGAAGTGATAGGTAGAGGTGATCATTTTTGGTTCGGTTTGGTTTTTATAAAAAAAAAATAACCAAACCAAAATTTATTTTTAAAAAAACCAAAACCAGTTCAAACCGACCGGTTTCGGTTTGGTTTTTTAGGAAAAAAACCGGTTTAAAACAGTTTGGCTCTATTTTTTTCCTGTTTGGGTTCGGTTTGGTTTTTTTGGTTTCAGGCTTATAAAACCAAAACCGAACCAAACCGGCCGGTGTTTTCAAAATTTTAATTGGTTTTTTTCACGATTTGGTTTTTTCGATTATTTTTTTCTGGTTTTCTCGGTTTAATTGGTTTTTCGGTTTTTTTGCTCAATTCTAGTGATGGGTATCTATGAAATATTAGAGTTATTCTTGAGATGATAATCATCAAATTTCTCAATGAAATAAATCCCATTTAAAATATTCCAATGACATGTATTGTAATAATAAAAACAAAATAAGTGAAACTGATTGCCATAAATCACCTATAAAATATAATAGTTTGAACTGCTTTCAGTTACACAAAAGCTTGAAAATTTGAAAGAATATACATGCACATTCAAAGGTAAAATCCAAACAACATTAAAACCAGAATCCATGACACCCTAAAAGGCAAATGGCTGGAGGAAATTAGAAGTAAAACGTATTAAAGCAGTTAAAACGCATCAAACACTTTGTCAACTAGTTAATTAATCAGGCTTTGGAAATTGAAAATCGAACCACTTTCCACTCAAATCCAAAACCAGAAAGAAAGAGAAGGTGTGTAAAAGCAACTCCATGCACACTGAACAGTGTTATCCTGTGGGCTTACTGCACTATAAATAGGCAGCTTGTGCAGAGCATTCAGCACCAAGCAAGCCCAGTTGATCATATAGGTAAGTAGCATTAGTCTAGAGAGTGAAGAGAGATGGAGAAGAAAATAGTGGTGGCTGTGATTGCTTTTTGGCTAACGCTTTCTTTTTGGAGTGGAAGCACAAGCGTGGCTAACGACATTTGCACAGAAGCCGTGACTAAGTTGCGCAACTGCCTCCCATTCTTGACTGCTACTGCCCCATCACCATCTCTTTCTTGCTGCGAAGCTGTGGGATGGGTGAATCAACATGCTACCACCACACAAGACCGTAGGGACCTCTGTAAATGCTTAAAGAGCGCATCTCTTGCTTACAAGGTTGATCCTACCAGAGCTAAGGAACTTCCTGAAGTGTGCAAAGTCCCTGTCCCCGTGCCCATCTTACCCCAAATCGACTGTGACAAGTAAACGACCGACTTCTCTCTTTTCCTTTTTCTTTTTTTGTTAAGTGAATTGAATTTCTCCTCACATTAATTAATCTGTTCTTGTTCACGATGTGTGCAGGATCCAGTAGTCTTCCATTGATTGAGGAGTAGCGATGTTTGCTTAGAAGAATAAACTGGAAAGATTAGTAGCGTTGTGTTACTGTAGAGAGATTAATGCCGTAAATTTAGAGCCTTTCCCTGTTATGTGTATGCATGCAATATGATGCAATGTACATATTTTAGGGGAAGCATTGTGTCAATGAAATGATATATGGCCTCTTTTCGTATTTTCTGTTTCAATCAATCCAGTTATTTCAATGAATTTTTATGAAGAAGATTGCACACACAAGCACTTGATTTATGGACCAAGCTAATTAACAATAATTCATATTTAACAAAAATCAAATTAAATAGGGTAATTTAGAATGAATGTTATTAAAACTAACCCAACCAACAGATCAACTCATGACCTGACCGATTGCTCCAAGCTCAGGCTGGGTTCCCAAGAAAATAATACCCATTCTCGGCTCGATCAGAACCTATCCTACAGCTTCAAAATAGCAAGGGGGTGTTTTTTTTTTTTTCCTTCCTTCAAATTTGATATAATTGCAGATTTTTAGCAACAATTATAATTCTTTTTAATTGTTTTGTAAAACTAGTTATAATTTACTAAAAATTAAAACCACCATCTCACCCATTTCTACCAAAAAAAAACAAAAAAAAAACAAAAGCAGAGACTATGTCCGAAAATTCATTCAATCTGGCATATTACTTACAGCTCAGTGCCTTGCTCCATGCAGCGAAGACCAAACTCAGAGGGTTTCTTTCAAGTCTTTTCCCTCCTCACTTCGCTCGTCTATTACCTTCTCTTTTTCCTTTTCAAGTATGATGCATGAACGACGCGTCATTCATGGATGAATTTTCTTTTAAAAAATTAAGCGGGCTGGACTTGACCTTAGGTGCACTTGGAGAGAGCCCAGACGCACTTCAACTCAGCTCTCAGCCTAGGGTCCTTCCTTTTCTATATTATTATTCCAAGTTTTTGAGGTTTTTTTTTTTATATATAATTTCCTCTATTTTAATTTCAGATTTTTATTTATTATTATCTAAGTTTTTGAGTTTTCTTAATAATATCCTCTATTTTAATTTCTGATTTCTCTTATTTATAATTTATTTACAGTGAAGTATATTAGATTTTTTATGTGTTTTTATATTTTTTCCATGTTAATTTTTTCTATACTATCATATTTTTAAATCAATAATCCTCTTAATGCTATTATATATATATATATACTATTAAATTATTAAAGAAAATTATTTTAAAAATTAAATCATAAATTTATTTGTTTAATCTTTTGTCATTAAATTGAATAAAAAAATAGAATAAATAAAAAAACATAAAAAATACATATAGTTAAGTGGTATTATAAAAGAAATATTCAAATTTATATTCTAAACATAAGGAGGAATATGTATAAATATAATGTTATTAAACCCTAACTAAATAGATTATTAATCTAATTGGTGACTCATTGATTTTAAAATTGATCTGAGTTGAATTTTATATTAAATTAGATGAAAATTAACAATGTAGATAAAAACATAAAAAATAAAATAATAATAATAAAAAACATATTAATGACCAAAATATGATAAAATATATGAACTATAATTCATAATTTTATTATTAAATAGAAATTTATAATATGATTTGTTTATTTAAGATATTTACAACTTCTTAAATAAATTTAAAAACCATCATAAATAAACTAAGAAACTAAAAAATAAAATAAAGTAATATAAATTATATATAAATTAGAAAAAAAAATTATCAATTTCAATATTTTATTTCCTAAACTAAATAAAAGAATTTTTTTTTTAAAATTAAATAAAAAAATAATAATTAATTTTTTTTCTTAAAAACTCTCCTGCATCAATTAATTTGGATCAAAACCAGTCATTTCTTAAATTAAAACTTGAATAAAACCGAATTTAACTTTATAATTTTTTTTTAAAATTTCATTTTAAATTAGTCAACCTAATTTAAAGTAAGGTCCAATCCGGTAGGCAGCAAAGACGAAGACAAATTGAGGAATATACCACTACCATGGATTCGGCCACAGAAAACGCCCAGCTTGCCACACTATAAACGACGACACTACCCGTCACGACCGTTCCCATTTCCTTGCCTTAAATCAATCAACCGTACTCACACTTTTCTTCTTCTTCTAACAACTTCTGCAATTTGTTCTCATTTATGTTCAGACAGCTTCTCAGCAGCTAATCTCTAAAAAAAAAATAAGAAAATGGCAGCAGCAGGTCTCTCTTCTTCTTCATGTACTGTATTCACAATCTCCTCATCCTTTAAAACCAGAAGACATCTCACTAAAACCCCACAAAACCCTTTGCTTTTCAAACGCAACAGCAGCAACCCCACTTCACATCCCTTTCTTCCTTCCAGGTATTTGCTTTTGTTGTTTTTAGTTGCTAATCAAGAACATTAATCATCATCAAATTTCTAATATTGATTGAGATTACTGATGAAAGTTTTTATTTTTTATCCCTTTTTTTTTATATATAGAAAGTTGTGTAGAGTTCAAGCAACAATTTTGAGAGAAGATGAAGAGAAGAAAGTTGTTGTTGAGGAATCATTTCAACCAAAGACTTTCACTCATGAGCCTGTTCAGGGCTCACCACAATCTTCATCGCCTAGTGGATTAGAGACTTGGGCTATCAAGCTTGAGCAATCTGTCAATGTCTTTCTCACTGTATGATTTACTGATTTATTTTCATTTGCTTGCATTGAATTGCAAGGGTTTCTGGTTTGTTGATTTCTATTTAATAATTGATTTCAATGTTCCCAATTTGGTTGTAGCATAAGGAAATTGGGGTTTTTGAATGTAATTGATTGTGCTTTTCATTTCTTGATTGTTTTTTATTGGCAGGATTCGGTGATAAAAATTCTTGATACTCTTTATCAGGACCGCGATTATGCTAGGTTCTTTGTTTTGGAAACTATTGCTAGAGTTCCTTATTTTGGTCAGTATTACTAATATATATTGATTTCTCTTTCAATTTTGATAAAACCCAATAAGGGTTTATTTGTTTCAAACTAAACAAGGCTTATGTTATTAAATTTTAGAACCGGGGTTATTGATGGGTTGGAATATCGATGGTCATGTAGAAAATGATCTGTTGGGTGTGATTATGCTTTCAATAAGAGAAAATTTGATTGCACATTGTATTAGTGTATATATCATACTTCCATGATGCGATGAGAAATTATTGCAGTTCGTCAAAATTGAATTTGCTGACTTGGTTTTGGGGTTCTTTGAATTGCTCTCATTATGCTGTACAAATATTGAATTTAATAGTAACTGTCGATTTCTGAACAATGGCAGCCTTTATATCTGTTCTTCACATGTATGAGAGTTTTGGTTGGTGGAGAAGAGCTGATTATCTCAAAGTGCATTTTGCTGAGAGCTGGAATGAGATGCATCACTTGCTTATCATGGAAGTAAGTATCTTTTGCAGTTTAATGGTTGCATGTTTCTATTATTGATTTCTGTTAGTGGGACATTTTGTCTTTTATGTTTTCTCTGTTGATTATGGTCAGCAGTCATGGTCTCAAGTCCAGTAAATGTTGTTTCACTGTTTCAATTTGTCATTTATTGCATGGGATGGCATTTGAATACGAGATGATCTGTAAACTTAATATAGATGAAGTAAAGATGAAAGAAAATCGAGGAAGAAAATGGATAAACATGCTCCTTTTCCAATGAAGATTGGTCATAAAATACAGAATACGCAAAATCAACCCATGACACTTAGGGTTATTTATATATGGTTCAGTGGCTCCAAATACAAAACACTATAGCATAATTCTCATGATTCTGATGGCATCTTGATTTGGCTGCAGGAATTGGGTGGTAATTCTTGGTGGTTTGACCGGCTTCTTGCTCAAGTTATAGCAACCTCTTATTATTTCATGACAGTCTTAATGTATGCATTGAGCCCAAGAATGGCATGTAAGTACGCACATCTGGTTTTCTGGTTAATAACTTCCTTGCATTGTAACATCCCACTCATTCAATCCTCTTTAGTCTTGAGTGATTGAATGATATGAGAATTTATCAATTTATGAGAACGTAACTGAAACAAAATGATGAACCAGGTATGCCTGTCTAAAAATTTCAATTTTGAACATGTTTTTGGAACTCTCATAAGCATTACTTGATCTCATAGAGCTCTAAAAAGTTCCATGCTTGTTGGTTTCTATTTTAGTTTGAAACAGATAAACATGATTTATTTTATAGCCACTTTTAAATTTTTTTTTGACTCTTTTCCCCATGTTGCTTCAAGCCACAGGAAAAGCACCCTTAATAAATTGTCTTGCTGAAAATCTACAGTCATTTATCTCAAATTGGTATTTTGATATTGAGCTCAAGTTGGTGATTTTGATAACTCAATTCCTTTATATTGCTCTAATCCCATTGGAAAAGCACCCAAAATAAATCGTCTTATGGATGAGTCTTTTGCAGAATAACCTACACGTAGTCATTTATCTCAAAATGTTGAATTTGATCAATTCAACCTGATCATTTTTTTCAGATCACTTCTCTGAATGTGTTGAGAGCCATGCATTTGCAACTTATGACAAATTTATCAAGGCCCGAGGAGGTATGTTAAGAGTTTCATATGTTGGTTGATGATACTAGAGTAGTTGCTTGCACGTCCATCATCTGTGAGTATAGATGTTGAGAAAAAACCAATTTCCGTTTCCTCTGTTTCACTTGTGTTTGTCATTTGGCTACTGTCACTTCATATTTTCATTCTGTACACGTTTCCTTTTCTTATTTTTTTGAGTTAAATTATGTGAATAGAGTTGCTAACCCTTAAGACAACCATTTATGATTTTTCATGTGATACAGTTAATTACTAGCAGTCATCTATAATTTGACTGATAACTTCTGAGTTAGGATGCCTTGGATGCTATTAAACCAACGGCTTGATGATACCAAAAATCTTTATGCATATGTATTCAGGTCATGGGTCACCCCAAAAATCTATCAGCACGCAAAACAGTTTGATGAATGATCTCTATCATATGCTTAACTTTATAGATTCATCTTGTCCAACATCAACGACCTTTATTCTGATACATTAAGTTTGCTTCTAATCTTTGTAGATGATTTGAAAAAATTGCCTGCACCTGAGATTGCTGTAAAATATTATACCGAGGGTGATTTGTACTTGTTTGGTAAGTTTTTTTTATTTAACAAACAATGGTTGCATCTTATATGATGTGAGACATTGGGATAACAACTCTGATCACTTCCAGATGAATTTCAAACTTCCAGAGCTCCCCACTCTCGTAGGCCAAAAATAGGTAAGAATAAACCCCGACTCTGTTGTCAAAATTTTCATTTTAAAGAGAATTAAGGGAAAAAGTAGGAGTTGAGCTATTAAAGTGACACTAACAGAACTTTTGTGTTCTCTTGTCAAATTCCTTTTCTTTCCAGAGAATTTGTATGATGTATTTCTGAACGTCAGAGATGATGAGGCTGAACATTGTAAGACCATGAAGGCCTGCCAAACTCATGGAAATCTCCGCTCTCCACATTCATATCCAGAGGATGCTTTTGAAGATGATACTGGCTGTGATCTTCCTCAAGTAGATTGTGAAGGTATTGTTGATTGTATAAAGAAATCTGTAACATCTCCTCCATCAAAGCAAAATATTTGAAGGAGAACAAGGAAACAGTATACATTTCAGGTGATGGATAGTGAGATATTGTATACATAGAAAGAAACATTACAAATTTAGATAATTTACATGCCTTCAAGCCATAAATGAAAATTGAATCATTTTTTTAGCTTGGTTAGTCCATCTTAAAATTGTATTTTTAGAAACGGTGTTTCCCGGACAACAGAGCTTGCAAATCTTGATGCACATGGTCCTCTGTTAGCTGCTTAAATGGCATAGCCTGTGATAGCCAGAATTTCAATCCAGAAACCTGGCCCAAGTGCTTTTCCTGGATCCTTGTTGGATTGACTGGAACGATGAACATTTAAAGCTTCTCCATGATCATGGGCCACCCTTTCAACCATCTATTAATAAGAATCCTTGTTGGATTGACTGGAGCTATGAACATTTAAATTTTTTGAGATGTGCGCTGTCTGTTAAGTAGTTCCATCCCCAGAATGAGGTCATCGATTGAAATGGACACAACGTGTCTGGTAATCTTCAACAGAGCGTTACCAATGCCAACACAGAAAGCTGGTTGTGCTTAGCACTTGTTCCCGACGAGGATACGGCATGTCCAAAATTTTCTCGAGTACTTCAAGATGCATCTTTCAAAAATGGATGAAATATTCGTAGACAAAAAAAAAATTCTTAGACGAGCCCGTGGCATCACGCGGGCAGTCTGCTAGTAACAATCTAATTGGTCACTTGACAACGACCACCAGAAACCGTACTAGATGCATTAAAACATTATCAGAAGACAGAAACTCTTTTCCAGAAGGGGAGAGTTAATCTTAATGTCCCATCTATATATATATATATATATATATATATATAAAACACGACGGAAGACAAGTGGGTTTTAATTTTCTTGACAAGAAAAGCATGCACCACTGCATTTTTTTTAAAAAAGAAAAAGAAAGAAAGAAGCAGCACCAGCCACATCCTTTTGCCATAAACTTTTCTACGTTTTGATTGCTAATCTAATGACCCTAAAGAAGTGGGTTTTGATTGCCCAACGTGGGCCGTTTCCATCCTCGTAACACAAACATTCTCTACTCTCTCTTGCTGACAAACACCTTTACTTCCTCCCTTTTCCTTCCTTTCTTCCTTCTTCCACTAACAAATGCCAAAGCAAGCTCTCCCTTCACCAACTCTTCCTATATATGATCACATTCACATCACTCACTCACACCACAAGATTTGGTTTTTTTCTTTTTAAGGAAAGAAAACAAAGATAGACAAGGATAGCATATTCTAGCAATTATTCATTATGGAAGGAGAGAGCTCAGTAGGGGCACTAGTCCTCACCGTGAATTCCGAGGCAACTATCTCCAAAATGCCACCACCAACAGAGGAGTTAGACAAGGATATGTTTCCTATTTGCATGCAGATCATTAAGGATGCTTCCGTCACTTCTTGTGGACATAGCTTCTTGATGCCTGTGGAAGCTAAAGATTGCGTAGAACATAAAAAATTTGATGAGTGAAAAGTACTGTAGATATAACTCTAAATTTACAATTTTATTCTCTTTAAAAATAATATTTAAGAAGTCTGTCAAGGTTTATAAAATCTAATTCTAGAGATCCTATTTCAATTAGAAAATGAGCAATTATCTCCAAGTTGGAATTCCAGTATTTGAGTCCTATTATATCTCTGATGTTAGCTGTAAAATATATCCTAGAATCCCCGTAAACATGTGATTGTATCCTAATAGAAATAGCCTTCTATATATAAGTTCGAAACTATAGGATCAGGAAAAGGGAGCCTTTGTAAAGTTGGTTATATATACTGTGCTTGTAACAGAGAAAGTAAGCTGAATAAAAAGCAATTGAATCCCTTCATGTATTCTGCATATTTCTTTACTTGGTATCAAAGCTAGGTGTAGTATCTACTCTATATCATCACAACACCAATCCTGAAACCTTATAAACTTTCCCTTCGTACCATGACTAGTGACAAAACCGAATCATCCTCCTCTGCACCAGTTATCCATGTTCAATAAGAGAATTCCAGTTTCTCAACTAATGTCATCCTTACC